>ERZ831979.688-NODE-688-length-36496-cov-7.332263_pt1 | contig 36496 bp, 34 predicted proteins | sample MGYA00519952_ERZ831979 | MGnify/ENA primary metagenome ERZ831979 (study PRJEB31850, sample SAMEA3708723) | human gut metagenome | biome: human gut; feature: human-associated habitat; material: faeces | place: China | collected 2014 ...
ACCCCTCAGTCACGGCTTAGCCGTGACAGCTCCCCTTACACAGGGGAGCCTTGAGCCCGTACGATAACAGACTTTTTCGACAGACTGAGAAATCCTACCCGTTGCGGGTAGGATTTTTGTCTTTATTCGTAGAGCGGGTGCTTTGCACAGATCTCCGCAACTCCGGCGCGGATGGCGTCGGCGCTGTTCTCAAAGTCGGTCGCAGCGAGGTAGACGAACTCTGCGATTTTGTCCATGTCGCTCTCATCAAGTCCTCTTGTCGTGGCGGCCGCCGTTCCGAGGCGCAGACCGCTTGTAACAAACGGGGTCTCGGGGTCGTTGGGTATGGCGTTCTTGTTCGCCGTGATGTTGACTTCGTCAAGTCTCTTCTCGAGATCCTTGCCCGTTACGCCGAGCGAGCGCAGGTCGAGGAGTATGAGGTGGTTGTCGGTGCCGCCGGAGACGAGGTTGACTCCGCGCTTTGCCAGAGACTCGGCAAGAGCCTTACAGTTGTTGAGAAGTCTCTGCTGATAGTCCTTGAACTCGGGCTTGAGAGCCTCGCCGAAGCAGACCGCCTTACCCGCGATAACGTGCATGAGCGGACCGCCCTGGTTGCCGGGGAAAATAGCCTTGTTTATAGCTGCGCCGAGCTCAGCCTTGGAGAGGATGAGTCCGCCGCGGGGACCTCTGAGGGTCTTGTGCGTGGTTGTTGTGACAACGTCGGCATAGGGCACGGGCGAGGGATGAAGTCCCGCCGCGACGAGTCCCGCGATGTGCGCCATGTCTACCATGAAATATGCGCCGACCGATTTTGCTATAGCGCCGATGCGCTCGAAGTCGATAACGCGCGGATAAGCGGATGCGCCCGCGACGATAAGCTTCGGGCAGACCTCCTTGGCGGTCTTTTCGAGCTCGTCATAGTCGATGTAGCCGTCGTCGTTTACGCCGTAGGGCACGAACTTGTAGAGCTTGCCGCTTGCGTTGACGGGCGAGCCGTGGGTTAGATGTCCGCCGTGGGCGAGGCTCATGCCCATGACAGTGTCGCCGGGATTTATGAGCGCGGAATAAGCGGCCATGTTAGCCTGCGCGCCCGAGTGCGGCTGAACGTTGGCGCAGTCCGCGCCGAAGAGCTCTTTTGCGCGCTCGATAGCAAGATTTTCAACGATGTCAACGAATTCACAGCCGCCGTAATAACGCTTGCCGGGATAACCCTCGGCGTATTTGTTGGTCAGCACGCTGCCCATTGCCGCCATAACGGCGGGAGAGACGAAGTTCTCCGAGGCGATAAGCTCGATGTTGCGTCTCTGTCTGCCGAGCTCGAGATCCATGGCGTCCGCCACTTCCGGGTCATACTGTGCGACGAGCTTGGCGCTGTCAAAAAAATCAGGGTACATTGTGATTTCCTCCTCTTGAAAAAATCGGACAAAGATTAACCTAATAATACCATTTACAGCAGTTAAAGTCAAAGCTAAAGGGAATAATATTGTTGATTTATGCAAAAAGACGGAATGAGTGAAAATAGTTCTTGTATTTATGTCAATAATACTGTATAATGATTCAATGTAACACTTTTATTAAAAGGAGATGAATCAATGGATCCCATTAAAGTGGATTTTTCAAAAAAAGGCGGCCCCAAGGAGATAGTGATACCTCCCGATAAAGCGGCGCTTAAGATAGTTTTGAGCGTGCTTTGCTCGCTGGTAACTGCGGCCATTGCATTTTATATAATGCTGCCGCCCCTCAACTTCAAGGCGTATGAGTTCTACGGCTTCCTCGCGATAATCGTCGCGTCATATGCGCTGTTCTCGGCGATTTTCACCGGCGTGTTTTCGAAGCCCGAATATCTGCCCTATTTCAAGCGTCAGATGATAGTCCCCGGCGTTATCGTCGGTGTCATCGCGCTCACAGTCGGTATCGGCTATCTCGTCTCGAGCCCGTTCTTCAGAGCGTCGTCTTACAGTCAGATAATCGATGTCCGCACGGACAGCAACTTCGCCGATGAGATTGACAAGCAGGATGCTGAGTCTTTCAGCAACATCCCGAAGCTCGATGAGGGCGTCGCGGCTACCCTCGCTCCCAGAGCGCTCGGTAAACTCGCGGAAAAAGGCTATGTCTCGCAGTTCTCGGTCTATCCGCTCTATACGCAGATAAACTACAAGGGCACGCCCGTCAGGGTCGTTCCGCTCCAGTATTCAAATATCATCAAGTGGCTTACCAACCGCACCGAGGGTCTCCCCGGATATATCGTAATCGATATGGCGAACGAAGTCACCACCCTCAAGGAGCTTGACTCGGGTATCAAGTATTCTCCCGCCGAGCACTTCGGCAGACTTCTCAAGCGTCACCTGAGAATGCAGTATCCGACCTATATGTTCGGCTCGAGCTCGTTTGAAATCGACGATGAGGGCAATCCCTATTGGATCTGCGCGAGAGTCGATAAGACCATCGGCCTGTTCGGCGGAACCGACGTCAAGGGAATCGTGATAGTCAACGCGATCGACGGCAAGTGCGAATATGTGCCGATAGAGACCGTCAAGAGCGACGCCAAGTATCAGTGGATCGACAGAGTCTATGACTCCGACCTTCTCGTCGAGCAGTACAACTACTACGGCAGATATCAGAAGGGCTTCTGGAACTCGATTCTCGGCCAGGAAGATGTCTACGTCACCACCGAGGATTACAGCTACATCGCCCAGAACGACGATGTCTATATGTACACGGGCGTTACCTCCGTCACCAACGACCAGTCGATAACCGGCTTTATAATGATAAACCAGCGCACCAAAGAGGCTGTTTATTATTCGGTCGCGGGCGCAAAGGAACAGTCGGCGCAGGCTTCCGCAGAGGGTCTCGATGAGATCAAGGCGGCAGGCTACACGGCAACGTTCCCGCTGCTGCTCAACATTGATGGCGAGCCGACCTACTTCATGGCTCTCAAGGACGTCAGAGACGACGGCTCTCAGATCATTCAGAGCTACGCGCTTATCAACGTCAAGCAGTACACGAAGATAAAGGTCTACGGCAAGACCCTTGCCGAGTGCCTTGCAAAGTATGTTGACCAGCTCAAGGCGAACGGCATCAATGTCGATATCGATGCGAACCAGGTCGTCGATCCTGCGGATAACCCCGACGCGCAGGGCGATTCCGAGACAAAGGTGCAGACCGTCAACGGCAAGATAGCCGATATCCGCACCCAGGTCATCTCGGGCGAGACATATTATTATATCAAGCTCGAGGGCGGCGACGTCTATTATTCGATAGCCGCTTCCAAGTCGACAACCGCCGTTATCCTCAACAGAAACGACACTGTCACGATTCGCTTCAACGCCGGCGAGGGTGCAATAATCCCCGCAAGCGAGCTCGAAAAAGCGAAATAAATAAAACATCATTACAAACAAACGCGCCGCCGCAGATATTCTCTGCGGCGGCGTTTAGTGTTTGGATTTATTTATCGCTTCTTTTAAATACCTTTCTTCCGCAGATTACGGCGAAAGTGAGATATGAAATTACATATCCTATAAACTCAAAGATGTGCATATATTTGTTTGTTATAAGATAACCAAATAAATATAGCGCTGTGAATATCAGTACGACTGCACCTGAGATAAACATTTCTTTTGTTTCGGATCCTTTTCTGAGTAGAAAAAAGAATGCAATCACTGAAACGGCAGCAAAGGCAAGACAAAAGAAGTGGTATATTATTTCAGAGCCGGTAACCCCGATATCCACGCCGAGCTTGCTGAGAAAGCCAGCCACAGCTTCGCGAACCACGGTGGGTGGGTATGAATATTTAAAAATACCGAAAGCGGTATATGCACCGCTCAGAATGTAGAGTATATAAAGGACTATCTTGACGGCGGACTGTTTTTTCATAATAAAACCACCTTTAGCTGAGCGTTAAATTTGAATCAAGTGCAAATTTATATAAAAAGTAATAAAAGCCTCCTTTCCAATTACTATAACCCATATCAAATAAAAAATTGGAATGTGTTACAGGAATATAATAACTTAAAAAGCAACCGATTTAATTGGTTTAAAGAAGTATCACACATTTTTGTTACAAATTACAAAAATACATAATTCGATTTGTGTATTTACACCAAAGAAATTTTAAGGCGCGCAGAACCGCGATGAAAAATCCCCCGCAGATTCGCTCTGCGGTGGACTGCTTTATTATATTATCTATCCGGTTTATATTTTCGGCAGAGAGTCGCTTATTTCCACGGTAGCGTTGACATATGCGGCGAGGTCATCTGCTCTAAGTATTCCTGACCGCGCTCGGAGTCAATGGGTTCTCCCTTGACTGTGGAGAGCGGAATATCCGTTGAAACATCAAGAAACTCAAAGTGTATTTTGTCCGCCTTTACCCTTTTGGTGTAGCTGTAGCTTGAGCTAAGGTCAAATGTGACGGGACCGCCGTTGGGATTGGGATAAGGATAAGGAGCTCTCTTCTCACGAATAAAATACGCGTAGCTGCCTATAGGCAATTCCTTTTTGCCGAGAGTAACTTTGGCATACAGGCTGTGATTTTCGTCGTTTGCCATTGCCTCGATTTCATCGGCTTGAGCCGTTGTCGTTTTGAGGGAGTATGTTATGTTGAATCCCATGTCGTTGTAGTAGCAAAGGGTTATCGAAACATCCCCGTATTTACTTTTGAGCTTTATGTCGCCGCGAAATACATGAAAATCCGGATATTTGCTTGTAAAGGCGTAGGAGTTGCCTGTGTCGAAATTCAATATGTAATCGGAGCGCATTTTGTTCGAGCCGCAGGCGGCGAGGGACAGCATAAGGACGAGGCAAAGAGCTAAGCTTATCAATCTTTTCATAACACTGAGTCTCCTTCTGTGTTACTATATTATGTGTTCTATAAGTTTTGCCTCCCTAAACTAAACCATCGGAATCTCCTCCTGTGCAGAAATGATATTTTATATAAAAGTTTTAGTTGAGAACTTATCGCAACACAATGCTAACACAAATTGCCAATATTATAATTCTATCTAGGAATATTATGTATTTTTTGTTACAAATTACAAAAATACATAATTCGATTTGTGTATTTGCACCAAAGAAATTTTGAGACGCGCAGAACCGCGATGAAAAAATCCCCCACAGATTTTCTCTGCGGGGGACTGCTTTATTATATTATCTATCCGGCGTTATTGCTGAGAATGCGTTATGAAATAAATCAGCGCTATAACTCCCGCTGTGACCGTTGCGCCGATAACGATGTTGTTTATCATCACTATGGTGCCGACGCCTGCGGCAACTCCGAGCACGCCTGCAAGGGCGATCGGGATCCACATGGCGGGCGACTTGCCGTACTTCGCGCCGATGTACCAGCTGTAAAGACCCCAGCCGAAAGCGTCGGTGTACTTGTAGAGGTGGGTATTGTAGCTCCACGGATCGTTCTCGTCAAGCTCGAAAATGCGGACAGCTCTGGTTATGTATCTGCCGTAGGACTGGAAGGTAACGCCGGGGCACATGACAAGGTCGATGCCGTCAACATTGCCGATGAAGTTGTTGATGTGGTCGTGGCCGAAGGATGCCGCGATGACATCGCCGCGCTTTTTCCACGAAGCAAATTCGCCGGAGTTGGTGTTCGACGGGCAGGGGAACTCGAGCATCATGCCGGAAGCCTTGCCGGGCTTGAGCATGAGGAGCTTGTTCTGTCCGTTGATGACCTTGCTTATCGCGTTCTCGCCGCTGAACGGAGAATCAACGAGAAGCTCCGCGACCTCGGGGACGATGATGTGCTGGAAAGCGATGGAGGGAACGAGGTGACCCTCTTTCTCTTCGAGCGCCTTGCTGGTCTTTTCGTACCAGTCTATCTGATCCTGATGAACGTAGTCGTAACCGCCGTTTTCTCTGTCATAGTCGTTCGAGTCGATCATCCAGAGGTTGAACTTCGTCTCGCTGCCCTCGGAGGCATAGATAGGCAGGTTGTGCGTGCCGGTGCCGTACATCTCGGGCACTGCGTCATATGCGAGGCAGCCCGGGAAAGTCTGATAATATGCGAACTGCTCGTCGCGGCTTACGGGGCAGCCGTCGTCGTTGTCGTGGTTGCCGAAAACGAAGGTGAAGGGGATGCCTCTGTCAACAACGGGCTGAAGTATCGCCTTTATTCCGGCATAGACGCCCTCGGCGGTCTTAATCTTTCCGCCTGCAAGCTGGTCGCCGGTGAACACGACGAGGTCGGGCTTCTCTGCGTCGAGAGCCTTCTCCATGAACATTATCATGGCTTCTCTCGGTATGTCGATATCCTGCGTGTCGGAAATCTGCATGATCTTGAACTTTCCGTCCTTGTTGAAACGCAGAACGTCATTGTTGTCGACCGCCGCAAAAGCGGGCGACGCTGCGGCTATAAGCATCGCCGCGCACAGCACGACGGCGAGCAAAGCCTTGATCTTTTTACTCATGACTCTTTAATCAATCCTTTCTTTTCTCAGTATGAGCAACATATTAAAGCCTGATTATTATATAACTAATATAGCCAAAAATCAATCTGCAAAAGTCATAATTTTTATGTGCATTTTTGAGTTAGAATAGACAAACCGGGTCCGCATATATGCGCAGACCCGGCAGTTTGCAGGTTGAATTTTCAATAAGCGTAAGAATAATGCCGATTTTTGTTTTAATCTCGTAGGGGTTGGCGACCTCGACAACCCGATGCCGCTTTCAGCAGCACTGTTTGAAAAAAATTTTTTGCTGTGGCTTGCGTTTTTTACGGCAGAATTTATTCGCCGGAAGTCGTTTCTGTTTTCTGGCTGTCCCCCTGACCCAATTTGTTCATCGCTTCGAGCGGGTCAACGGTCTTGCCGTTTATCGCGACGGTGAAATGGAGGTGGACGCCGTCCGCCGCTTCAACCGGGACTGTGTCGAGTGTGCCGATATGGTCGAACTGCTCGACCTCGTCGCCCGCTTTCGGCAGATTCTTGTCCGAGAGTCCGCAGTATCGTGCAACGAGCCCCTTGCCGTGGTCGATTTCGACCACGTTGCCCCAGAGCGGGTCGGAGTAGACCTTTGCCACGCGCCCGTTCTGTATCGCGATAACATCGTTGCCCTGTGCGCCGCCGAAGTCGATGCCGTTGTGAACCCGCCAGTCGTTCGTCGTCTTGTTTTTCACCATTTCGTCCGCGCTGTAGTCCTTGCGGATGTCCGTGCCCATCGGCAGAGCGTAGCTGCCGGTATATGGCGTGTTTTTGCTGTCATTTTCTTTTGTCGTCTGCGCGGGCGCAGTCGTTCTGTCATCGGGGACATTCTTCACGGGGTTGTTCGCCTGCGTCAGCGTCTCCTGCGGCACGGAGTAGTCTATATTGTACTGCCTCGAAGAATGCTCCGTCGAATTATTGTCCGTCGGCGTTTTTGCCACGCGCATCGCGCCCCATACTCCCGCACCCGCCGCAAGAATGCAGAGCGCTGCGAGAATGTATATTCCCTTCGATCTGAAAAAGCTTTTTTTGTTGAATGAATTGTCTATCATATCTGCCTCGTTTCTCCGCGTGCGGTGTCACGGTGTTTTTTCATTCCTATTTTTGACCGCGCCGCCGCGCTTTATGCGCAAGGCAAAATTTATGAAAAATATAAAAATAAAAAACGAAAAGACGCCCACCTTTCGGTGAACGTCCTTCCGTAATGAGGGGTTCGATGCAACTTTTAGCATCTGGTTTGAGGAGGGGTGATGCCTGACGAACTCAGGCACCGCACACTGCAGGGTGCGGCTCCCTGCCCTTGTGTGCAAATCTATGATAACCGAGCTTTGTTAAGCCCCTGTGAACAGAGTCTTAATAATCAGAATCAATTTTGTTAAGACTTTCGTTTCGTGCGACACTTCGGGGAAAAGTGTTTTTCTGATTTTGTGAACTTTGCCCAAATCTGCGGCTCAAATTTCGGCATCCGCTGCGCGAAAGATTCTGCCGATATGCCTTGAACTATTTATTCAATTGTTTATAATTAAACTGATAATAAAGGTATATATAATATATCTTGAACACGATAGGAGAAACGATATGGGAAGAAAAGTCAGAATAGGCATCATCGGCTGCGGCGGAATCGCCAACGGCAAGCATATGCCCGCGCTCAAAAAAATCGAAGAGGCCGAGATGGTAGCTTTCTGCGATATCATTGAGGAGAGAGCCGTAAAGGCGGCAAAGGAATTCGGCGTCGAGGGCGCAAAAGTCTATACGGATTACAGAAAGCTGCTCGAGGATGAGAGCATCGAGAGTGTTCATGTCTGCACCCCGAACCGCTCGCATTCGTTCATCACAATAGACGCGCTCGAAGCGGGCAAGCATGTCATGTGCGAGAAGCCCATGGCAAAGACTTATGCCGAGGCGAAGAAAATGTACGAGACTGCACAGCGCACCGGCAAGAAGCTGACTATCGGCTATCAGCAGCGCTGGAGACCCGATTCGCTCTATCTCAAGGAGGCGTGCGACAACGGCGATCTCGGCGATATCTATTACGGCCGCGCTATCGCGCTGCGCCGCAGAGCTGTTCCGACATGGGGCGTTTTCCTCAACGAGTATGAGCAGGGCGGTGGTCCGCTTATCGATATCGGCACCCACGCGCTCGATCTTACACTCTGGATGATGAACAACTACAAGCCCAAGATGGTCGTCGGCAATGTCTATAAGAAGCTCGGCAACCAGGAGCGTTCCGGCAATGCCTGGGGCGATTGGGATCCCGCACAGTACACCGTCGAGGATTCGGCTTTCGGCTTCGTCACCATGGAGAACGGCGCTACCATCTCCGTCGAAGCGAGCTGGGCGCTCAATATCGCCGACCCCAACGAGGCTGTTACATATCTTTGCGGCGACAAGGCGGGCGCGGATATGCGCGGCGGACTTCATTTGAACTATGTCAAATACGGCCGCCAGTGCATCGAGACCCCGAACTTTGAAGCCGGCGGAGCCGCATTCTTTGAGGGCGCGACCAGCGACCCCTCCGAGCTTGAAGCCCGCGCCTTCATCAACGCCATCATCAACGACACCGAGGTCAGCACCAAGCCGGAGCAGGCACTCGTTGTAACGCAGATACTCGAAGGAATATATGAATCTGCCAAGCAGGGCAAACCTTTTTATTTTGAGTAATATCACGCACATTGTGAGCCTTTTGCTCCCTTGCATATCCTGATACGCGGCAGTCGCAAAAAACTCACACTGCACGCAATCTTACTCAAAATGCGTTGACTCATATCACGCACATTGACCGTCCCGCGTAGGGCTTGAGTATCTACATACACTACGCCCCACGCGGAACAGCCACTGCACGCAATCTTACTCAAAATGTGTTGAATCATATCACGCACATTGCCTGCCCCGCGCGGGGCTTGAGTATCTACATACACTGCGCCCCACGCGGAACAGCAGTGCCAATGTGAATTTACACTTTAAATTTTATCTCAAACAGGAGAAGAAACATGAAAATTGCAGTTCAGCTTTACAGCCTGCGCGACATTATAAAAGGCAGCGGCGAAAATCTTCTCGCCATTCTTCCGCGCGTCAAGGAGCTCGGCTATGACGGTGTTGAGTTCGCCGGATATTTCGGTGTTGATGCGGAGACTCTGCGCGCGGCGCTCGACTCCGCCGGGCTCGTCGCCGTCGGTACACACATCGCCATTGAGAGCTACTCGCCCGAAAACTTCGACGAAACAGCGGCGTTTTGCCGCACTCTCGGCATGAAGACCATGGGCATGGGCGGCGCCGACCACGAGACTCCCGAGGAGCTCAAGGCGACCTGCGCCGAGCTGAAAGCGGCGGACGAGCGGGCGGCAAAAATCGGCATGAGCGTCTATTATCACAACCACTGCTCGGAGTTCGAGCCGATTTCCGACGGCGTTATTCCGTTTGATGAGCTGAAGAAAGCCGCTCATCTCGAGATAGACACCTATTGGAGCTTCGTCGCCGGCCAGGATAACTACAAGCTCATCACCGAAAACCGCGACAGGATAGCTCAGCTCCATGTCAAGGACGGAATAGGCCACACTCCCAAGGCTCTCGGCGAGGGCAACTGCGATATCCCCGAGGTCGTTCGCGCGGCAAAAGATATCGGCATCGAGTGGCTGATAGTTGAAAACGATGATCCCGTGCCGAACGGTCTTGACGACATCGGCAGGAGCATAAAATATCTTAAATCCATCATCTGATTTTTAAAGGAGAGATAAAAAATGAAGTTAGGCGTATTTACCTGCCTTTTGGGCAACCTTCCGCTCGAAGAGGCTCTCAAGTATTTCAAATCCAAGGGCATTGAGATGGTCGAGATAGGCTGCGGCGGTTACCCCGGCAACTCCCATGCCGACCCCGACACCCTGCTCGCCGATCCTGCGGCTCTGAGCACCTTCAAATCCACCGTCGCGGACAGCGGCCTTGAGATAAGCGCGCTCAGCTGCCACGGCAACCCCGTCCATCCGAACAAGGCTATTGCCGCCGAGTTCGACAAGACGATAAAGAACACCATTCTTCTCGCCGAGAAGCTCGGTATTCATCAGATCAACACTTTCTCCGGCTGCCCCGGCGACCAGGAGAACGCGAAGTATCCCAACTGGGTCGTCTGCCCCTGGCCGAACGACTTCTCCGAGATACTCGAGTGGCAGTGGAACGAAGTACTCATTCCCTATTGGACTAAGACTGTCGCTTTCGCCAAGGAGCACGGTGTCGACAAGATAGCCTTCGAGCTTCATCCTGGCTTCTGCGTCTACAACACCGAGAGCATGCTCAAGATACGCAAGGCAGTCGGTCCCGAACTCGGCGCGAACTTTGACCCGAGCCACCTCATCTGGCAGGGCATGGATCCCATTGCCTGCATAAGAGCGCTCGGCGACGCTATCTTCCATTTCCACGCCAAGGACACGAAGATAGACAAATATAACACCGCCGTCAACGGCGTGCTCGACACCAAGCCCTATGCGGACGAGATTCACCGCTCGTGGATATTCCGCTCCGTCGGCTACGGCAACGACTACGCATATTGGAAGGATATGATCTCGAACCTGCGCATGGTCGGCTATGACTACGCTATCAGCATCGAGCATGAGGATTCCCTCATGAGCCAGGACGAGGGCCTTTCAAAGGCAGTCGACTTCCTCAAGGATGTCCTTATCACCCAGAACACCGGCGATATGTGGTGGGTGTGATAAAACTTTTCGCGAAACAAATTTATATCGGGAGTATACAAAACAATGGATAAGAATAAGAAGATAGGCTTTGCCGTTATAGGCTACGGCGGAATGGGCAGCTGGCATGCGTCGACCTGCGCGGACGATTTCAAAGACACGGCTGAACTCATAGGCATCTATGATATCAAGCCCGAGAGGCGCGCGGCTGCCGAGGCTGAGGGCATTCACGCTTTCTCTTCGCGCGAGGAACTGCTCGCCGACGATAGAATCGACCTCGTCACCGTTGCAACGCCCAACGATGTACATAAAGAAATAGCCATAGCCGCTATGGCGGCGGGCAAGAATGTTATCTCCGAGAAGCCCGTGGCGCTGAGCCAAGAGGAGCTCGAGGAGATGATAGCCGCGTCCAAAAAGTACGGCAAGCTCTTCACCGTCCATCAGAACAGACGCTGGGATCCGGACTTCAAGTGCGTCCAGAAGATCCTCGCGGATAACGAACTCGGCAAGGTGTTCCGCATCGAGTCACGCGTTCAGGGCTCGCGCGGCATCCCCGGCGACTGGCGCAACCAGAAGGCGCACGGCGGCGGCATGGTGCTCGATTGGGGCATCCACCTGCTCGATCAGGCGCTGCGCATCGGCGAGGGCAGAAAGCTCATCTCCGTCTATGCAGAGCTTACAAATGTCACCAACGAGGAATGCGACGACGGCTTCAGAGTCACGCTTATCTTCGAGGGCGACCTTTCGATGTATGTCGAGGTTACCACGAGCAACTTCATCGAGCTTCCGCGTTGGTATATCCTCGGCGAGAACGGCTCCGCCGTTATAAATGACTGGGATCTCAACGGCGAGATAGTCAAGGTCTCTGATTGGGAGAACCGCGACGCAGTGCCGATCCTCGCGGGCGTCGGACTGACAAAGACTATGGCTCCGAGAACCGACGACACCATAAAGCACTATCCGCTGCCCAAGGTCGATTCGAGCTGGACTCAGTTCTATGAGAACGTCTTCGCTGCTCTCAGAGGAGAAGAAGAGCAGCTGATAACGCACGACCAGCAGCGCAGACTGCTCAAGCTCGTTGACGCCATTTTTGAGAGCGGAAACGAGAACAAGGTCGTTTTCTTCGACAAATAATATATTATAATTTCGCCGCGCAGCGAAAGCCGAAAGACTTTTACCGCACGGCGATTTTTGATTTGGCAGCAATTCCTCTTTAGGTCTCGTTATATTGCATAGCGGGCTAAATTTTAGTGCAAAGTGCATAAATTACGGCTTTTGAATTTGGCTATAATAATCAAGAAGTAGAGATTTGTGAACAAAAAATGAAGATTTGCTTCCGGGGATTGACTAACGGTCATTTTTGTAGTAAAGTATCTCACGCAAAAGAAAGTGACCGGCAGTCAGTTCGGAGGTGAACACATGGCGACGGTTGAAGAAAACAAGACCGAGAAGCGGTCGAAGCTTATGGAAGCGGCTCATTCGCTCTTTACGAGCGGCAGCGCGCTCAAGCCTCCGACGATAGATGAGGTCGTCAAAATGGCGGGTGTTGCCAAAGGTACGTTTTATCTGTACTTCAAAGATAAATACGACCTTATGGATCAGCTCTTTTTGAAAAAGCTCGCCGAGTGCGTCAATTCCGCGCTCTTTAAAACGCGGCAGCAGCTCGCCGGCAGACAGGTTGAAGACGCCGAGCGCGTGAACGCCTTTCTCGATAACGTTTTTATGTATATCGATGAAAACAAAGCGTTCCTGCCCCTCATCAGAGACCGCGTCTCCTCGTGCTACCGCCTGATGCTCAAGGGCAGGGAAGCGGAGCTCAAGGAAGCATACGACAGCCTCGTAAAGCTGTTCCTGCGCCACGGCTTCACGGAATACGAGAGCGAGATGAACATATATATGTTAGTCTCGATGCTCGCGCCCGTCAGCTGCGACAGCGCGATCCAGGGCGAACCGTATAAGCTCGATGAAATAAAGAGCGGAATGCAGCGCCTGACAAACAAACTTTTAGCATAATAAGGAGGAAAGGGATATGATATCTAAAAAGTTAGCAAAGTGGATAGCCTACCATCCCAAAACTGTTCTGATAGTTTGTCTTATCCTGATAATCCCGTCGATAATCGGATATTTCCTGACGGGCGTCAACTATGACATTCTGTCATATCTGCCGGAGAACCTTGAATCCGTTCAGGGCGAGCAGATACTCGATGAAACTTTCCACAATTCGGCGAGTTCATTTATTATAGTAAAAGACACCGAGCCCAAGGATATCCAGAAGCTCGAAGATCAGATCCGCCAGGTCGAGGGCGTCAGCAATGTTATCGGCGCTACTGATATCGCGGATGTGACGATACCGAAAGAGATTCTTCCCGAGGTTCTGACCAACGTCTTCTATTCGCAGGACGGCAGCTCGACGCTGATAATGGTTCAGTATAAGAACTCCGGCTCGTCTCAGGTGACTATGGACGCTATCGCCTCCATACGCAAGATAATGAACAAGAATATGCTCCTGAGCGGTCTTTCGGCGATAACCGTTGACACAAAAGACCTGACAAACAGCCAGGCTCCGCTCTATGTCGTGATCGCCATCGCCCTCGCGCTTATAGCACTGTCGTTCACAATGACTTCGTGGGTGCTCCCGTTCGTGCTTCTTGCCGCACTCGGTACCGCGGTCATATACAACATGGGCACGAATATAATCTTCGGTGAGATTTCGTTCATAACGAAGAGTATCGCCGCTATCCTCCAGCTTGGCGTTACAGTCGACTACTCCGTCTTCCTTATGGACAGATTCGAGGAGGAGAAGAAGCACCATGACACGAAGAAGGACGCCATGGCTGCGGCAATCGATTCGACCTTCCTCTCCCTTATGGGCAGCTCGCTGACCACCGTTTTCGGCTTCCTTGCGCTGTGCTTCATGAGCTTCACGCTCGGCAAGGATATGGGTCTTGTCATGGCAAAGGGCGTTATCCTCGGTGTTATCACCGTCGTTACCTTCCTGCCCTCGCTGATACTCATGCTCGACAATGTCATTGAAAAGACAAGACATAAGAGCCTCGCGCCGAAGTTCAATAAGATAAGCGACTTCGCGATAAAACACAGAAGAGTTATAGCGATAATCTTCCTCGTGCTCTTCATCCCATCCTACTTCCTGCAAAACAACGTCAAGAAGTATTACAACATGGATAAGGCGATCCCGCAGGATCTGCCGTCAATATCCGCTCTCAATACGATGAAGAAAGACTTCAACATGGCAACGACCCACTTCATCATCCTTGACGATAAGATAACCGAAGCGAATATAAACGCGCTGACGAGCGAACTCAACGATGTAGAGGGCGTCACGAATGTCCTCTCGCTCAACAGCTTCATCGGCACGGCAATCCCAAGCGCAATGCTCCCGGATTCGATAAAAGAGATATGCGTTCAGGACGGTAAACAGCTCATGATGCTCAACTCCTCTTATTCGGCAGCTACAGATGAAGAAAACGCACAGATTGAAAAGATAACCTCGATAGTCAAGAAGTACGACGAGGGCGGAATACTGACGGGCGAAGGAGTCCTGACCAAGGACCTGATAACCGTCGCCGAAAAGGACTTCGTCGTCACCGGAGCTATCTCTATGCTCGCGATATTCATTCTTGTCGCGATAGTCTTCAAGTCCCTGTTGATACCGCTGATACTCGTCGCGTCGATAGAGCTTGCAATTTGGGTCAACATCAGTATCTCGACCCTGACGGGCACTACGATATGCTTCATCGCGCCGACTATTATCAGCTGCGTGCAGCTCGGTGCAACGGTCGACTACGCAATACTCATGACAACGAGATTCAGAGAAGAACTCCAGAAGTGCGGCGATAAGCTCAAGGCTATCAAGATAGCCGCGAAGGAGTCGAGCCGCTCGATATTCCAGAGCGCACTCGTGTTCTTCAGCGCAACATTCGGCGTCTACTGTATCTGCGATATAGATATAGTCAAGGGTGTCTGCCTCATGCTTGCAAGAGGTTCCGTTATCAGCGCACTCGTTATCATGGTTATGCTTCCCGGCATCCTCGCCATCTGCGAAGGCGCTATCAATAAAACATCCATCGGCTGGCGCGTTCCCCACGTTAAAAAGGAGCGCAAGAGCCGCAAGGCAAAGGCTTGAACAAGGAGGGCAATAAAATGAAGAAAAACTTTATTCTCAAATCGGCGCTCTGCCTCACTCTCGCGGCGAGCATACTCACCATGGGCGCCTGCAAGAGCACCGGCGACAACGACGACACTACCTCGGCGTCCGGCGATGAGCAGGCCGCGCCTGTATATTACACCGATGTGCCCGGCTCCGTGAAGAAGAGCGAGACCGTGTATGTCAACATGGACAACAGCGGCGATGTCAAGGATATCACCGTCACCGACTGGCTCCACACCGACAAGGGTCAGGTCAAGGTCAGCGACACCAGCTCGCTGAAAAACATCACCAATGTCAAGAGCAACATCAAGCCCGTCAGCGAAAACGGCGGCATCACCTGGCATATGGACACGACCGACCTCTATTACAGCGGCAAGAGCAACAAAGAGCTGCCTGTAAAAATCAACATCAAATACTTCCTCGACGGCAAAGAGATGTCCGCCAAGAAGATTTCCGGCAAAAGCGGCAAGGTCGAGATAAAGATCTCCGTTGAAAACAATCTCTACAAGACCGAGAAGATAAACGGCAAGCAGGTCAAGATCTACAATCCCATCGCGGTTGTCGGAGGCATGATTCTTCCCGAGGGTCAGTTCCAGAACATGACTCTCACAAACGGCAAGCTCGTCGGCGACGGCACAAAGGAAATCGCTCTTATTGTCAGCATGCCCGGCATGAACGAAACTCTCGGACTCGACAAGCTCAATATCGAGGATCTGAACTTCGCCACCGAGTTCACCCTCTCCGCCGAAGTTGAGAACTTCTCGCTTGGCAATATGTACTTCGCGGCAGTGCCGATCTCCATGCTCGGCAGCGAGATTCAGCTGCCCAACAGCCTGAACGATCTCCAGACCACTCTCGGCCAGCTCAAGGAGCTTGAAAAGGCTCTCAACTCCATGGATCCCAACAAGGTCATAACGAGCCTTATGACCAACAAGACGAAGATAAACGAGCTTGTCAACACGATGAACGAGGCAGTCGAGCTCTATCAGAACAACCGCGTCCTATTCGAGATTCTGCCCAAGTATATGACCGAAGAGAACATCGCAAAGTTCAAGAAGCTCTTCAACAGCCTTGACCCCAATGAGCTCAAGGAAGTCATAACCCTGCTCAACAACCCCGTGCTCCAGAAGTTCTTCAAGAACCTGCCCGAGATAGCAGAGAACATGAACGATGTCCTGCCTCTTATCGAGGAGTTCTCAAAGGATATGTCCGACCCCGAGGTTCAGAAGGCAATAAACAACCTGCCCAAGACCCTCGAGCAGCTCTCCGAGATACAGAAGACCATTGACGACAATCAGGAGCTCATAGACGGACTCGCAAAGCTCATGAGCAAGGAGAATGTCCAGAAGCTCAATGACCTCATCGACAGCATCGATTCCGGCGACTATGCAGGCAAGCTCCAGAAGTACGGCGTGCTCGCCGAGGATGCCGACGATCTTATCGCGAAGCTCCAGTCGATGATTTCTTACGGTGCATCGTATGATATCTACACCGAGAAGACTGCGGGCACCGAGTCGAACGTCATGTTCATCTATCAGACCACGCCCATCGCTTCGAGCAGCAGCGCTTCGACCGCCACGACCGACACCACCGAGTCGCTCCCGTGGTACAAAAAGATATTTAAGAAATAAGATTCAATAATAAAAGACTGCGGACAGTGGATTGCTGTTCGCAGTCTTTTGCTTTTGGACAAAACCCAAAAAGTGTCCAAAAATGCGACACTCTCCAAAAGGTGAGATTTTTTGGCACAAAACTGAATTTTTGACCGTTTGAAAAAATGAAAAAGGCGGTTATAATATAGCCAAAGACCGACGGACGCGGCAGGCCCTCTTTTCCATCTTTTCCCTTATTCCTTACAAATTCTGCCAAGTCTGTCGGCTTTATTGATTAGACGACCACTCAATACTATCCTCCAAAATAGTTATTGCCTTTCCAAATGACGGCGGGAGCGCACCGGATATCCGATGCGCTCCCGTTCGTTTTTTATTTTATTTGCTGTTCTTCTTTTCAAGAGCCTCGCGCAGAGCCTCCGCGAACTGGTCGGGGCATGAGGTCTGCTTGAATCCGCAGCGGATGCCGTCGAATCTGTCGATGATTTCCTCCGCATCCATTCCCTCAACTATCGAGGATATTCCCGCGAGATTGCCGTTGCAGCCGCCCGTGAAATGGACATTGTGAACGGTGTTGTCGTCGTCAATGTCAAAGTCGATGCGCCTTGAGCAGGTGCCGTGAGTTTTATATGAATATGTCATATGCGTTCCTCCGTTTTCGTCATACTTCTTCTATTCTAAACCAAAACGGAGCTTTTTTCAAGATGCGCCGCGTCAAATACATATATTACATCAGGATATACATCAGCGCGAATATCGTCAGCATATCCGCCCCGTCCGCCGAGAGAATTATTATCAGCGCGATTATCAGCAACCTGTCGTCGTCGACCGGGGGAGCGGGCGGCCTCTGTGGCTTTGGCTTCTCATGCGGCTTTTCGGGCGGCTTCGGCGGTCGCTCAGGCGGCTTTGGAGGCGCCTCGGGACGGGTTGGCGGAGGATTGGGACGATTGCACTGCCTCTGCTCGCCGCCCTTTATCGCCGCGCGCCTCTGCATCTCTCTGGCGCTCGCTATCGCCCTTTCGCGCATTCTCGCAAGCTCGTTTTCCGTATATGCGGGCATACCTATTTCCTCCCGAGATCCTCTATCATCGGCAAAAGGTCAATGAGCTTTATCAGCTGCATCGCGTCGTCCGCCCTGCGGCGGCGCGGCTCGCTGAGCAGGGGACGCAAAGCGGCGATGAGGTCGCAGCGGCTGTCATGGCGGTTCATCGCGCTCATTATCTGCGCTATCTTTGCCATCGTCGCCGGATCCATGGAAAAGCCCCGGTCGCTGTCATTTTGACCCTGCTCCTGCTCCGATGAGCCGAGCAGGCTGCGCGCCGCGTCGCCGAGAGCCTTCATGTCCTCGTCGCTTAAAGAGGAGAGTATGTCGCCGATGTTGTCCATAGCTTACCCCTTGTTATCCACTCCGAATTTCTTCATCAGCCGCTGTGCTTCGGGGCTCTGAAGCAGCTTTTCGAGAGCCGATTTGTCGCTGAGAACTTCGTTCAATTTCTGCCGCTTCTCGTCGCTGAGCTGCTTCGATACCGCATTTATCGCCTTTTCGGGATCTGCGGCGTCCTTGCCGCCGAACGATGCGGCGAGCTTCATCAGTTGTTCGGGCGTCATGTTTCCGGAGCTGTTAATATTGCTCATTGCAAAACCACCTTTTTTCATATATAATAAACTTATGCACGCGCTCCCCGCATAGAACCTGTCGGGCGCGCAGGCATTATACGGGTCTATGACCTGAAAACGGGGCGAAATAATGCGAATACTTGTTCTTTCCGATTCCCACGGTATGCCCTCGCGCATACTCGACGCGGTCGAAGCGCATCCCGAAGCAGAGGCGCTGATTTTTCTCGGCGACGGCGAGCGGGATCTCGACACGGTCGAAAGTTATTATCATAGCCTGCCGAATGTAATAAAGGTCGCGGGCAACTGCGATTTTTCTTCCAGTCTGCCGCTTCTGCGCGTGGTGACCCTCGGCGGGAAAAAGATATACTGCACCCACGGTCACGCCGAGCATGTAAAATACGGCACGGACGAGCTCCTTCTCCGCGCAAGGCAGGAGGGCGCCGACATAGTATTATACGGCCATACTCACACGGGTGTTACTTGCTATGACGACGGGCTCTATATAATGAATCCCGGCAGCATACGCGACGGGCACTACGGCATGATCGATATCGTGCCCGGCGGAATAATGCTCAACGAAGCTAAACTCTGAGGTGAAAAATGTCTGCTCCGCTTTTTGACGCCGTGACGGCGCACGCAAAAAAGCAAAAGGTCAGTATGCATATGCCCGCGCATAAAGGCAAATTCCCCGCGCTCGGCGGCATACAGAATTTTGATATAACGGAGATACCGGACACCGGAAGCCTCTTTGACGGCGAGGGAGCAACGGCTCTCGCGGAGGCGCAGGCGCAAAAGCTGTTCGGCTCTGCGGCGACATTTATGAGCGCCGGCGGCTGTACGCTCTGCATCCAGGCGATGTTCAGAGCCACCGCACTGCACGGCGGAAAAGTCGTCTGCGGGCGCGTTGCCCACCGCAGCGCGGTCAACGCAATGTCCCTGCTCGGCATCGAACCCGTGTGGGTCCTGCCGGATCCGAGCGCGGGCGAGCTGTTCTCCGGGCGCATAACCGCAGAAGGTGTGCGCCGCGCACTCGAAAAAACGCCCGAGGCAAAGGCGGTATATATCACTTCGCCAGATTATTTCGGCATTATCAGCGATGTCAAATCGATAGCGGCTGTGGCACGCGAATTCGGGGTACCCCTGCTTGTGGACTGTGCCCACGGAGCACATCTGAAATTCTTGGAAAAAGATATCTCGCCGCTTAACCTCGGAGCGACAATGAGCGCCGAGAGCGCGCATAAAACTCTGCCCGTCCTAACGGGTGGCGCGTGGCTCCAGATAGGCGATGAAAGTTTTGTGCCGGAGATTCGCCGCGCCATGGCTCTTTTCGGCTCAACAAGCCCGTCTTATCCGATAATGATATCATTGGATCTCGCGCGCGACTGGCTCGAAAGCAACGCGGGTGAATTTATCCGTTTGAGCCGCAGGGTAAAGAAAACAAAGAAACTTTGCCGTTCGCTCGGACTTATCCTGCCAGAAGGCGAGTGCGACCCGACGCGCATAGCATTTGATGTTCAAATTTTCGGCTTCGACGGTGCAGATGTCGGTGAGCTTCTGCGTGCGCACGGCATTGAGCCCGAATATGCGGGGCTCGGGAAGATAATTCTCATTCCGTCCGTCATGAATACCGAAGAGGATTTTGAAAGACTTGATTCAGCTCTTGTTGATATATTTTCAAAAGCCGTGCCGTGCGGCAAAACTCCAATCGGAGTCAACGCATTTTTGCCGCGCATCAGCATGGCACCGCGCGAAGCTCTGCTCGCGGAGTGCGAATATATAAATATCGACTCTGCGCTCGGACGGACGGCGGCGGAGGCATATTGCCCGTGCCCGCCTGCTATTCCCGCGGCAATGCCGGGAGAGATACTCGGCGAGCGGGAGATAGAGGAACTTCGCAGATACGGTATTTTCAATATAAAAGTTGTAAAATAATCTAAGATGCTTTATAATATTATTGAGTAAGATATGAAAGGAGCTCTTCCGATGAAACTCATCATCGCGATAATCAGCAACGACGACTCATATGACGTTTTGAGCGAGCTTACAAAGGCCGGTTTTGACGCTACGAAGCTGTCAACTACGGGCGGATTTCTGAGCGCGGGCAATGTTACCCTGCTCATAGGCGTTGAGGACAGCCGCGTTGACGATGTCATGGAGATACTCAGGGAAAACAGCTCCAGACGCACTCAGCTCATGACCGCCGCTCCCGCTTATAATGCGGAGAGCTTCGTGACCCTGCCCGTTCAGGTCGCGGTCGGCGGCGCTACCGTGTTCGTTGTGAACATGGATAAATTCTATAAGCTGTAATGTCGGAGAACATATGGGATTCGAGTCTTTGCAAATATCAGAGCCGCTGAAAAAGGCTCTGAGTTCCTCTGTGAACTCAGGGCGTTTTCCCCATGCCGCGATTCTCGAGGATGAGGACAGCGAACGCCTGATGGAGACCGCAAAGACCCTCGCCGCCGCGCTGGTGTGCTCGGGGGACGATAAGCCCTGCGGCAGGTGTATAAACTGCCTCAAGGCGCGCTCGGATTCTCATCCCGATATAAAAATTTTCGAGCCCGACCCGAAAACGAATAATTTCAAGGTCGAGACAGTCCGCGAGATACGCTCGGATGCCTATATAGTCGCAAACGAGGCGGACAGAAAAGTGTATATCTTAAAAGACGCGCAGAATATGCTCGTCCCCGCGCAGAACGCGCTGCTCAAGGTTCTCGAAGAGCCGCCGGAGGGTGTGTGCTTTCTGCTGCTGACGGATGACAAAAATGTGTTCTTGCAGACCGTTTTGTCCCGCTGCGCAGTCTTTTCTCAGGGCGGCGGCAGGCGCGTTGACAGCGGCGTTTTTGAAGCGGCGCGCGCTGTTGCGGCGGCTGTGCCGGAGGCTAATGAATATCCTCTGCTCGCGGCAACTGCGGCATTTGAAAAGGATAAAACGCTGTTCAGGGCAGTCTTGCAGGTTCTGCCCGAATTTTTCCGCGCGGCGGTGCTGATAAAATCCGGAGTCGAAGCGCCCGAAGAATATAAAACCGAGGCGCAGAAGCTCGCTGGGAATGTTACTACTGCGAATCTTATGCGCATGATAACCTGCGCTGACGATTTGGCGGCTTCGTTTGAAAGAAATGAAAATTACACTCTGCTTATTACCCGTATGTGCGCCGAGCTGCGCCGGGCGTCCGGCAGATGAAAGGATGAAATAAATGGCCCAGGTCATAGGAGTCAGATTCAGAGAGGTCGGAAAAGTCTATTATTTCGACCCTCTCGATAATAAATTCGAAAAGGGCGACCATGTTATCGTCGAGACTGTCCGCGGAATGGAGTGCGGCGAAGTTGCGCTCGAAAACAGCGAGGTCAGCGACGAGGAGATAGTCAAGCCCCTGAAGTCCGTTGTGCGCCGCGCGACGGATGCGGATCTGAAAATAGTCGAGGAAAACCGCAAAAAAGAGCAGGAAGCTTTTGATATCTGCCTGCAAAAGATAGCCGACCACGGGCTTGACATGATGAAGCTCGTCAATGTCGAATATGCCTTCGACGGCAAGAAGATACTTTTCTATTACACCTCCGATGTCAGAGTCGATTTCCGCGAGCTCGTAAAGGATCTCGCCCGCGTGTTCCGCACGAGGATAGAGCTTCGTCAGATAGGCGTGCGCGACGGTTCAAAGATGCTCGGCGGTCTCGGCATGTGCGGCAGACCGTTCTGCTGCAGCACGTTTATCGGCGATTTTCAGCCCGTGTCGATAAAGATGGCAAAGGAGCAGGGGCTCTCGCTTAATCCCGTCAAGATAAGCGGCACCTGCGGCAGGCTCATGTGCTGTCTCAAATATGAGCAGGACAACTACGAGTATCTGCTCAAGATAACCCCGAAGCAGGGCGCGCTCGTCGATACCCCCGAGGGCAGGGGAATCGTGGTCGAAGTCAATCTTCTCTCCGGTCAGCTTAAAGTCAGACTCGACCGCTGCCCCGATGCCGCGCCGCATTCGTTCAACCGCCGCGAGGTGAAGACGATAAAGGACGGCAAAATAAAGGTCGACCGCTCCGAGCTCGAGGCTCTCAAGGGAATAGAATAAATGAGGACATAATTTTACTCTTGATTTTTCTATATAATGTGATACAATGATTGTACAGCGTATGCGGATATCCGCGTGCGATGTTAAAGAGAAATATGTGTAAGGAGGATTGACTAATGGCTTATCATATCAGCGACGATTGCATTTCCTGCGGCGCTTGCGAGGCTGAGTGCCCCGTAGGAGCTATTTCTGAGGGCGACGGCAAGTTCGAGATCAACGCAGATCTCTGCACCGAGTGCGGTTCCTGCGCAGATGCTTGCCCTGTTGGAGCTCCCCAGCAGTAATCAATCTTTACATCAGAAAAGCCTGCACAGTTCATGCTGTGCAGGCTTTTTACTATGCCGACAAAAAATCCTCCGTATGATATATTTCATACGGAGGATCGTTTGCTTTATTTGGCTTTTACTCAGCCGATTTTCGGCTTGAGAACAGTCTCATAGAAGTTGTCGACTGCCGCGTAGAAGTCCTCAACGCCGCCGTCGTTCTTGATGACATAGTTTGCCATCTTCTCGCTCTCGCTGGTGTGGAAGATCTCCTCCTCGTGGAGATCGTTCTCGCGGAGCTTCTCAACGCTCTTGCCGTCGCGCTCGGAGCCGCGGGCGATCATTCTCTGATAACGAACCTCATCGTCGCTGATAACAACATCAACAAGGATGAAATCATCGCCGAAAGCCTTGCGGAAAATCTCGATGTCCGAGGGCGGACGAATGCCGGAAACAAGATAGTTCGGAGCGTCCGATTCCTTTATCTTCTTGACGATCATCTCGGGGAAGAATGTCTGACCAAACTCGCCCATGTACTTCTTGCTGGTAGCATGAAGATTGTCGCGGGTCAGCTCAAGGCCGTCCTTAGTTGCGAGCTCGCGGACAACATCGCCGATGGAGATCATCGGGAAGCCGTACTTCTGGGCAACATAATCAAGGAAGAAATCCTTGCCTGTGCCGTTCTTACCGACAGCTGCTAAAATCATAATTTATACCTCCATTTTGTTTTCGCAAATATTATATATTATGGCGGAGGCTTTGTCAATTCCCGATTCTGTCCGCACTGTGGATGCGCACGCATATCGCCGTCATGTCGTCGGATTTTTTGCCCTTGCGGCGGCTGAGTGCCGCGGCGGTCAGTTCCTCGGCGAGCCCCTGCGCGTCCCCGCGCCAGGAGCGGATGAGCTTCGTTATCCATTCGCTGCCGTCCGCCGCCACTCCGTCGGATATCATGACAACGGTGTCGCCCTCGCGCAGCTCCGCGCCCGCCTTTGAAAACCCTATGCGGCTGAGTATGCCCGCCGGGAGCGACGGCAGCTCGAGTATCGCGGTGCGCCCGGAGCGCTTTATGAAGCAGGGCGCCGCGCCGGCCTTGAAGAAGCTTATCTCGCCCGAATACAGGTCGAGCGACGCTATGTCGAGGGTCGCAAGGCTCTCGTCTTCGCTCTTGGCGATGAGCGCGGTGTTGACCGTTCTGAGCGCCGCCTCGCAGGAGAGCCCCGAACAGATGAGCGAAGCGAAAAGGTCGGTCGCCATAGCAGAATCGACCGCGGCGCGCCTGCCCGTCCCCATGCCGTCGCTTAAAATTATAACATTCCGCCCGTCCTCAAGTCCCACGCAGTCGTAGCAGTCGCCACAGTCGCCGTCGTCCGAACCCGGTCGCTGATCCGAGCCTATTTCAAAGCAAAATCGTGGCTTCTCGCTGAATGTCAGCTCGACACCATTCTCAATATCGCATATCGCGGGGAGCGCCAGAGTCGCACCGAGTTCTTTTGAAAGCGCGTTTGTCGCCTCGCGCAAAACGGCGTTCTCCGGCAGTTCGGTGATTTTTGCCGTGAGTATTATATGCCCCGAGCCGTCTCGCTTGCAGCACGCGGATATGACATTCATGCCGAGCCCGCCGAGCGTATCAGAGGCGGCAGAGGTCTGAGAGGGGAGGAACATATCGCTTTTTGCCGTCTCTGCGCCTATCTCGCCGAGGATATCCGCCATCGCGCCGAAGCTGTCTGCGACCGCGCGGCGGAGCTGATTGGTTTTCTGTGCCGCGCACGCCGACGCAACGCTGCTTGCAAAAACGCGGTTGAAATTCTCTGTTACCGCCGAAGCTTTCGGGCACTCGGCGCAAAACTCCGTGCCGAGTTCTGCTGATGTTATGTGATTCTCTTCGCGGAGTATCTTCACGGCGTCCGAAAAAGTCCGTTCGCGGAGTTTTTCGTTTTTGCCGGCGCACTTTCCGCACGCGGCGCAGACGCTCTGCTTTACCCGCGCTGTTATTATCTCCGGGTCGTCGGGGCGCGCCGAGTCTATCTTCTTGCCTACCCGTTCAATACATTGGCCTACGCCCTCGAGCGCGCTCTCCGCGTCGCCGAGCCGCCTGCACAGCTCACCGCGTTCGCCGCTCGGCGCATATTCCTGCGCGGGGCTCAGACTGTCGCGCAGCTTTTCGAGCTTCGTGCGCGGAATGAGGACGAATATCAGCGCCGCCGCCGCGCTCTCCGCTATCGCGGCTATCGTCTGCGGGTTCGGCGAGATGACCGCGCTTATCCCACAGATGCAGATGAACGCCGCGGATATCCCAAGCTGACCGAACTGATAAAACAGCCCGGCGCAGAGCCCCGCCGCCGAATACACAGCGCCGAGAGCGGGATCGCCGCACGCCGCCGCGAGCGCTATCCCGGAGCATATGCCGCCGAACGCGCCGCCCGCTTCGCGCAGAGTGAAGCACAGGAGCATGACGATAAACGCCGCCGCAGTCCCGGCGGGGCGGAAGTTCAGGATATCAAACTCCGCGAGCGCTGCAAGTGCTGCGCAGCAGGAGATGGCGACGCATATGATATCGCGCCTGCCGAGCCGCCGAGTCTCTTTTCTTTTATCAATGAGCACGAGCGAACGCGAGAAAAAATATGTCATCCCGCCCGCGAGAACGCAGTCGGCGAGAAAAGACACAATACCGTTTAGCGAAAAGCCCTCGACGAGCAGAACGGCTATGCCGGTTGACGCGCAGCAGAGAGCCGAGGCAATCGGCGCGACTTTTCGCGCGCTGTTTTCTCCGCGCAGGCGGCTGACGGAAAAGTTTATCAGCGCGATTCCCGCGACACACGCCATGTATCTTATCCCCGCCGTCCCCGAGAAGGTCAGCAGATAGCCGACGAGCGCGCCGACCGACGCCGCGAGCGCGTACGACCCGGCGGCAGCGGAAAACGCGAGCCCGAGCGGCGAGAGGCTGCCGAAAATCTTCGCGCGCGCGAGCAGCAGCCCGACCGCGCACGAAAATATACATTTGAGCGAGAGAATAACTTTCTCCCGCTTTTCTTCGTCTATGAATCTGAACTTGTCCGCCTTGGCTTTTGAACGCTCCATGTTTTTTCACTTCTCTTTTTCGATATTGCGCCGCAAATATTTATGTACGGGCTGTTTTGACACAATTATTATTTTATATTTTCGCATATAAAAAATGTGTCAAAAATACCGCGGCAAAAAACACAAGCTTTTGCCGCGGTATGACGAGAAGTGTCAATATTGAATTTTAAAAGTAAAAACTATTCGCATAAAGCTAAAGACAGTTGCGCTTTACGCCTGCTCTGTGCCGTAATTGCTCATAAAGACGGCGCGGCAGATGTCCGGGGATATGTGGTCCGCGGCGACGATGCCGTAGTGCCTGCCCGATGTAAATTCATATTCCCTGAGCCTGCGGTTGATGAACGCCGAACCGGCTTTCGGGGTTATGAAGCCCGTGCAGCTCGTCAGGCATATATTGAAATTCCTCGGGTCAAGGTCGGATTCAAGAAAAGCTGTAACGGCTTTCCATTTTTTGATTCCGCCGAGCTTGTATGAATCCTGGACATACATCTGTGCGTATGTCTCGCCGTCCGAAAGCTTCTTTATATCGCGGCGGCGAAAATCGCGGATATTCCTGCTGCCGACATACGGATACGCGCTGAAATCGATTCCGCAGGTCTTGTCGTCGAAGTGCGAAGCGTCAACGCCTACCACGCGCAGCAGCACTATCTTCCCGCGCACTTCGCCGAGAGCGGGTATGCGGTTTTCGAGATACCAAAGCTCTTCTCTGCCCCTGATGCACTGCGCATAAAACTCGCCGAACAACGCGATGCCCGCATCGCCGTCGTCTTCTTTAAGCTGAAACAGAATTGTCTCGCCGGGGTTCTCTTTGAGAAAACTTTCGCACATATTTACAGTATCTGCGGCAGTGAGGTCGGCGGCTTTTAAGCCGCGCTCTTTTTTGCAGTCCGCGATGCTGTGAACGGCGACGAGCTTTCTGCCGTCTTTTAGCTCAAAGCGCATGTCGAGATACCGCACGCCGATTTGCAGCTGCTCTTCTATTGTTAAGTTCTGCGTGTTGCATATCGGCTTAAAACGGACATATTTTGTCGCGCTGTCGTGCGTGCCGGGCATATTTATGGCAGTTATCGGCAGGTCGGAGCAAAGAGAGCTCATCCAGTTTGCGCCGTTTATTTTATCCATTTCACTCATTGTGCTTTAAGATATATTTTAAGACTCGAATATGTTCTTTCTGTCGGGCGGGTCAGATTGAGTCCCGCGTTCATGAGGTTCGAGCCGGAGTAAACTCTGCCGTCGAAGTCGCAGAGATAGTGCTTGTCGGGGTCGAGTCCCTTGAACTTGAGAATGAAGAACGGCACTTCGGGCGCGCGCATGGTTACGACCGTCGCAAGAGCCTCGCTCTTGTCCTCGGCGACAAAGCTCCACGCGCATCTGTAGCCGTCTTCATAGGGGCTCTTGAGCCGATAGAGGTCGCCCGAGTGAATGAGGTCATAGTATTTGTGGTATTCGTCAACCTGCTTTTTTATCTGCCCGCGCTCCTCTGCGCTCAGCTCATTCGGGTCAAGCTCGTAGCCGAACGTGCCCCAGAGCGCGACGTCGCCCTTTACTTTGTAATCCGTCCTGTCGCAGGCGGAGACGTGAGCGCCCATAGTCGAGGCGGGGTAGCACATCGAGGTGCCGAACTGAATCGTCAGCCGCTCGATGGGGTCGGTGTTGTCGCTCGCCCAGATCTGCTGAGAATATGCGAGCATCGCGGGGTCAAAGCGTCCGCCGCCGCCCGAGCAGTTTTCAAAGAGCATATCCGGGAACGCGTCGCGTATCCTGCCCATGAGCTCGTATGTGCCCAGGATAAAGCGGTGGAAGAACTTGCCCTGCCTGTCCGCGGGCAGCAGAGCGGAACCCGCGTCGGAAATATTGCGGTTAAAATCCCATTTGATATAGTCTATTTTATATTTCGAGAGCACGGAGTACATCTGGTCGAATATGTTGTCGCGCACATCTTTTCGGGACATATCGAGAACATACTGATGCCTGCCTATGCAGGGCTTGCGGTTGGGGACATGGACGCACCAGTCGGGGTGGGCGCGGAAGAGGTCGGAGTCGGGGGAGATCATCTCCGGCTCGTACCATATGCCAAATTGAAGCCCGAGGTCATTTATTCTGCGTATAAGCTCGCCAAGTCCTCCCTTGAGCTTGTCTTCATTTACGAACCAGTCGCCCAGCGAGTTCTGGTCGTTGTTGCGCTTGCCGAACCAGCCGTCGTCCATGACGAGCATATCCATGCCAAATTCCTTTGCGCGCTCCGCGAACGAGACGAGCTTGTCCGTATCAAAATCGAAGAACGCCGCCTCCCAGCTGTTTATCAGCAGAGGACGCTTCTCCGTTCTGTATTTTCCGGGGACGAGATTGAAGTTATAGAGCTTGTGGTATATCCTGCTCATCTCGCCGATGCCCTTGCTCGTGTGTACCATGACCGCCTCGGGAGTCTGGAAGCTCTCGCCCGGCTCAAGATGCCATGTGAAATCTGTCGGATTTATGCCCATGAGTATGCGCGAAGTACCCGAATAGTCGCACTCGGTGCAAAACTCGAAGTTGCCGCTGTAAACGAGATTGAAGCCGTATGCCTCGCCGCTGTTCTCGTCGGCGTTTTTCGAGACGAGAGCCGCAAACGGGTTCTGGCAGTGGCTCGAAACTCCGCGCTTGCTCGCTATGCCCTGAAGTCCGTGGGCGAGCGGGCGGCGCTCCTCGGAACGCTCTTTGCAGTGCCTGCCGTAGAGGGTTATGAGATCGTAGTCCATGCCCGGCAGGTCGACGCACATGCTCATCGCGCGGTCAATGTCCGCGGGTCTCTGTGACGCATTCTCGATTCTTGCGCTGCGTATGATAACATCGAGAGAGTTGAAAGCCGTGTATATGAGCGTGACGCGCATGCCGGTCACTTTGTCCGCCATGTCTATTTCGAGCGTGTCCGCCTCGCTTTCGCTGTTGAGATAGACCGCCGGCAGGGGATCGATGGACGGTTTGCCCGCATATATTCTGTATCCCTCGTAGCGCATATCGGTGACGGTGTTGCCGTCGACGTTTCTTATCGAGAGCGCACTCGTTCTGAAATCGCCGCAGCCGTTGCAGCCGTATTCCATCGGCGCGCAGTCGGGCGAAAAGTCGTGCGCGTCGGTGTTGTATTCGCTCGTCAGCGGGCTGAACGACGCACAGCGCGGGCGGAATGAGCGCGCCTCAAGTCCCTCGGTGTCCGCTATTTTGTCGCCGTAATAGAGGTTGACGAGCTGGTCGAAGTCGACGACTCCGATAACATAGCTCGTGTTCGGCGTGTCAAGCTTGAAGGTTTTGTTTTTGCTGTCAAAGCTTATCATTGTATATCCTCCGGAATTGGTTTTTGTTTCCATGCTAAATGTTATCAGAAACCGGCGGGGAATACAAGAATAAAACAAAAAATAGCTTTTGATTTATTTGGAAGAAGTTACAAAAAAACACAGTGGAAGCGAAAAAGATTCGTTTGCATAAATATTCAAATATACTTGATAAATATGCATTACTGGAGTATAATGCCACTATACCCGGACGAAAGCTCCCAACAGTCAGACAGGGGGAACGAAAAATGAAAAAGCAAAAGACGGCGCCCGCCGAATCCGCCGTGCAGACGGAAAAGAAGGGCACCGGAATCCAGATCGACAAAAAGACCGTGTTCGGCATAACGGCACTTCTGCTGGTCATTATGCTGCTCGCGGGCGTGCTCAAATATATCATGTCCTCGGTCGTCAGAAAGTTTGAGAAGAAAAAGTATCTTCTGTTAGCGGTCATAGTTTTCGTGTGCATGATGATGTCGTCGGTGGTCGGCGTGCTCGAAGAGTCGCTGACGCTCGTACCGCTCGCGGTCGCGATATCGCTGGCACTCGGCTGGGATTCGTTCGTCGGTCTCGGTATCAGCATGGTGTCGATAGCCTTCGGCTATACCGCCGCGACGTTCAACCCGTTCAATGTCAGCATCCTTCAGACAATGGCGGATCTGCCGCTGTTCTCGGGCCTTGCATACAGAGTCCTGTTCTTCGTCTGCGTCTATGCGTCGCTCGTGCTGTTTTTAATAGTTTACGCCAAGAAGATAGAGAAGAATCCCGAGAAGTCCCTTTGCTATGAGAGCGACAAGGAGCTGCGCGTGCGCTTCGGAGCGGAAGCGGACGACGAGGCGCTCAACAATCCCGCGCTCAAAAAGGCGACAAAGACATTCGTCGGCTGCGTCGGCGGCGTATTACTTATAGTCGCGGTGTCGTTCGCGCTCCAAAAGGTCGATACGATAAGCGACTCGGTAAAAGAGCTGATAAATTATCTTCCGCTCGTCGGCATGGCTATTCTCTTCACCGTCGGCGGAATCTCGGCGGGATATATCGCGGGCATCCGCGGCAAGGCACTCGGCGGCGGCTTCCTCGAAGGAGTCAAGACTATAGCTCCCTGCCTGCCGATGATTTGGGCTATCCTCTCGATAACCTATGTCCTGCAGGAGGGCAACATAATCCACACGATACTCTATCATGTGTATAATCTCACTTCGTCGATGTCCAAAACGGGCGCGCTGTTCGCGATATTCCTCTTCGTCGTCGCGCTCGAATTTATCGTCGGCTCCGGCACCGCAAAGGCGTTTTTGATAATGCCGATAGTCCTGCCGCTCGCCGATCTGCTCGGGCTGACAAGGCAGTCGATAGTCCTCGCGTTCACAATGAGCGACGGCTTCTGCAATATTCTCTATCCCACGAGCGGAATAATGGTCATCGCCATCGGCATGGTCGGCATATCTTACGGCAAATATCTGCGCTGGTCGTGGAAGCTGTTCGTTATGGAGTTCACACTCGCCGCGCTTGCGATGCTCGGTGCAGTCGCGATAGGCTACTGATAAAAATCAAAGATCCGTACCTTTTTCGGGTGCGGATCTTTTTGCATATTACGCTTCAATCTCGTCGAGAGCGGGCAGACCGCCGCGCCTGAGAAATTCTTCGAAGAGCTGCTTCTTGTATTCGTCGGGGTAGTCATAGCCCCAGAGCATTTTTATCGCCGCGAAGTTTTCAAATGTCTCGTCGGGATAAATTTTTGCGCTGCCGACTTTGTAGGGCAGGGGGAATTCGACCGTTCCGTCCGAGGCGATGAAATATTCCTCGGCTATCGAGCAGGCGACTCTGTTCGCCTCCTGCTTTGGATATTCCTCGTCGAACTTTATCTTTGTTATCGGGAACATCACGGTTCTGGCGTTCGCCATTTGATAGAACTCGGGCGATGTGCCGCTGTGTCCGTGGTGGGACTGCTGCATGATATCGCAGCCGAGCGTTTTTGCGGTGTAGCGCGCCGTCATTATGTCACTCTCGACATCGGCGGCGTCGCCGGGGAAGATTATTCTCGTCCCGTCCGCTTCGAGCGCGAGCGCACATGAGGTGTTGTTGAAGTTTTCGAGGCTCTTTGGCCAGACATCCTCCTGAGTGCAGAGCACGTCAAAGCGCAGGTTGCGCACGAAGAACCGCTGACCCGTGTGCAGCTTTACAGTAGGTATTCCGCAGGAGCGGGCACAGTCTTCAAACCGTCTTATGTATTTTTTGTTCGCCTCGCCCCAGCTCATATTATCGCGGTGGTCTATCGGCGCGTCGTTGTAATAGAGCTTTTCAATATCGACCGCCGAGCCGTATTCGCGAATGAAATCAACGAACTGGCTCACATGGTCGTCGTGTGCGTGGCTGAAGAACCAGCCGGATATGACAGCCCGCTCGCCGTCGGGCGTGCGCTCGCGCAAAAAGCGGTATATTCTCTTGTGGTCGTTGGGCTGAAGAAAATGCCCGCCGTCTATAATAAAAAAGCTGTTGTCCGCGCAGCGCAGGATATAGCACATACCGCAGTCGATATACGAATGATCGTTCTCGAACTGCCACAGCGCGCTGCCGCATTTGCGCTCATATTTCGGCTCTTCGCGCTCAAATTCAACGGAATACGGGTCGCATATGACGCGCAGAATTTTTTCAGCCGGGCAGAAATATGTGTGGATGAGCATATCCCCGCGATATGATGCGTGGATGTTTTCTTCAATGTCATTGCGCTGAAAGAGCGTGTATCCGAGTTCCTCGCACTCGCCGCAGATTTTTAAAAAATCCGATTTCGCCGCACCTTTTATAAGCCGCATATACACGCCGTCGCCGCAGTCATAAATGCAGATTTCGTTATCATTTATGTTCCCGCAGACTCTGCCGAGCAGTTCTTTTGTGTCCATGTGTTCCCTCCGTCATTTTGTCTGCGATAATCATATCATAAATTGCCGCGGGAGGGAAGATGTTTATATAACGACGATTGACATATTTGCGGCAAGGGAATATAATATTAAATAAGCACTGAATGTCTCGGAGGCTGTTTTATGTTCATCAACAAAGCAAAAGACGGGCTGAACAATGTCTGCGGAAAGAATGTAGTCTTTCTGCGCAAAAATATGGGACTCTCTCAGCGGCAGCTCGCCGATGTGCTCCAGCTTGCCGGCCTTGATATAGACAAAAACGCCGTCCAGCGCATCGAGTGCGGCAAACGCTTCGTGACCGATATCGAGATCATCGCTATAGCCGACACTCTCGGCGTGAGCCTTGACGTTCTGCTGAGGCGGGAGAATATATTGTAATAAAAATTCGCGCAAAAAAGCGTTGACAAGGTCTTTGATTTATGTTAGAATAACTTACGCTTTATGGAGAGATACCGAAGTGGTTATAACGGAACGGTCTTGAAAACCGTCGTACGGCAACGTACCGTGGGTTCGAATCCCACTCTCTCCGCCAGCGACAACAACAAAACTTTATAATATAAGTTACCATGCAGAAGTACTCAAGTTGGTGACGAGGCGCCCCTGCTAAGGGCGTAGGTCGGGAAACCGGCGCGAGAGTTCGAGTCTCTCCTTCTGCGCCAGAAAAAGGCACTTGCAAAAGCAAGTGCCTTTTTCGATTATATATAACAAAGTAATATCAAAGTAATATCGAATTTAATGTACAGAAATGTATCGTTAAAGCTATTTGACAAATCCCAAATTTTCAATTCATCCCTCAATCATCTTTTCAATCGCCTTTTCAAATTCCTCGTTCTGCTCCGGGCGGCGTTTCTGCGGACCTTTTATTCTGCCGCCCGCCATGCGGATCTTCTTCGTCTCGTAGCGCGAATTCAGAAGCGCATCTATGTTGTCGGGGGTGTATATCAGCCCGTTCTGATTGAGCACGCTCGCTCCGCGGGCAAGGCACATCGCCGCGAGTCCGTAGTCCTGCGTGACTACAATGTCCCCGCGTTCGAGGAGGTTTACTATCCTGAAGTCGACGCTGTCAGCGCCCTTTGATACCGTCACGGTCTTTGCTCCCTCGCGCTCGAATATGTGCGATGTGTCGCAGAGAATGAGGCATTCGATCCCGTGCCGCTTTGCTGATTTTATGCATATGTCAACCACCGGACAGCCGTCCGCGTCTATCAGTATTTTCATTTTGTCGCCTCCCGGGATTGTTTTTTTTGCTGTTTTATGATACTATGAAACAGTATACAACACTATTATACACTTGAAAAGAGGTGCCGCGATGTTCTGTACAAAATGCGGAGCTGTTGTTGATGAGAAAACCGGCGTCTGTCCGAACTGCGGCGCGTGCGAGCGCGCTGAAGAAAAGGCGGAGAAGCCTGATTCCAAGAAGAAGCTTCATCTCGGAAAAGCGACAAAGACCGCAAAGAGCTATGCCGTAATTTTCTCGGCGTTCATGGTGTTCCCGGCGATGATCTGCACCGTCGTCAATATCCTGAACCCCGGCGATAAATTCTGGGCGGGCTATGTCCTCGGCGCTATCGCCGTTGCGTGGGTGTTTCTCGTTTTGCCCGTTCTGCGCGTGACTCCCGCACCCGTGACCGCGGGCATCTGCTTCGTCGTGCTCGCGCTCTATCTTCTCTATATCGCCAAAATGCAGGGGCTTATCAGCTGGTATTACAGCTACGCCGTGCCGATCTGCGCCGTGATATGCGGCATGGTCGCGCTGACTACCGGACTGATATCCAAAAAGATAGCAAAGGGGATACATATCCCCGCACTGCTCTCCGCAGAGGCGGCGGTGTTTCTCATCTTCCTTGAGGCGCTTTACGATTTCAATCAGCTCGGCCGCCTCAATCTGCGCTGGTCGCTGATAACAATGTGCGTTTTCGTGTCGATATCCGTCATCTGCGAGGCGGTCGCATATGTTGTCCGCCTCAATGCGAAAAAATGAGCAAAAAAAGAAAGAACTGTATCGAAATACAGTTCTTTCTTTCAGAAAGGTGATCTCAGCCGAGAAGCTCTTCGTAAGACATACCGAGAACTTCCGAGATAGCCTTGAGCTCAAAATCGGTAACATAGCGAAGCTGACCTTCGAGCTTGGAAAGACCCGATGCGTTGAGGTCGATGCCCTTGATCTGGAGCTGAGTCAGCAGATCCTTCTGCTTCATACCCATGCTCTTTCTCTTCTGCTCGATCTTTGCTCCGACAATGTTTCTGTCTCCGAGCGCCTGCTTTCTGATTCTCATAACTCCTACCTCCTATATTCTTCCGCCTACAATTTAGGCGGGCAATAGTAAAATCCGGCGGAATTTTGTCCGCTCGGGCTTTCACTGGCTTTATTATATCATACGAAAAATTACAATGCAAGAGTTTTTCTTCAGGAATTATAATTTATTTACAAATTGATTGAGAATTGCCACATTCCGAAAAAATTAATGATAAAAGATGATAATTTGATAAAAATGCTGATTTGCTGTGAAAAATCAGGGCATTTTCAGAAAAAATAAGGATAAGCACGATTCTAAAGCGTGATTCCGAAAGGAATTTGCGCCGAAAAATATAAAAGTTTATTTACTGTTTATAAACGATAAAACGAAAGGACTCTTTCTCATGGATTCACTCAACTCGTTAAAGGGAAGAAATCTGACGATGCTCGTCGATTTCTACGAAATGACGATGGCAAACGGCTATCTCAAAAACGGCATGGGGGACACCGTCGCATATTTCGACATGTTCTTCCGCAAAGTGCCCGACGGCGGCGGATATGTTATCATGGCGGGCATCGAACAGCTCTGTGAATATCTCAAGGGACTCAAGTTCACGCCCGAGGATATCGAATATCTTCGCGGCAAGGGATTCTCTGAAGAATTTCTCGATTATCTTGCCGATTTCAAATTCAGCTGCGATGTTTATGCTGTCCCGGAAGGCACTCCGATATTCCCCGGCGAGCCGATAGTTACCGTCAAAGGACCGATAATGCAGGCTCAGTTCGTGGAGACGATGGTGCTTCTGTGCATCAATCATCAGAGCCTTATCGCCACCAAGGCGAACAGAATAGTCCGCGCCGCGCAGGGCAGACCGATAATGGAGTTCGGTTCGCGCCGCGCCCAGGGCTTTGATGCCGCTATTTACGGCGCCCGTGCAGCATATATCGGCGGATGCGCCGGAACCGCCTGCGCCGTTTCGGATATAATGTTCGGCGTGCCCGCGCTCGGCACCATGGCACACAGCTGGGTTCAGCTTTTTGATACCGAACTCGAGGCGTTCTGCGCCTATGCCAGGGAGTATCCGGACAACTGCGTCCTGCTCGTCGATACCTATAACGCGCTCAAGTCCGGCGTGCCCAACGCTATCGAAGCGTTCAAACGTGAGCTTCTGCCCAGAGGCTACAGACCCAAGGGCATCAGATTCGACAGCGGTGATATCGCATACCTTTCGCGCAAGGCGCGTAAAATGCTCGACGAAGCCGGCTTTGAGGACTGCACGATAGTCGCCTCCAACTCGCTTGACGAGTATCTCATCAGAGATATGATCGGTCAGGGCGCAAAGGTCGACTCCTTCGGCGTCGGCGAGAGACTTATAACCTCCTCTTCAAGCCCCGTCCTCGGCGGAGTGTACAAGCTCTGTGCCGTTGAGAAGGACGGCAAGATCTGCCCGAGAATAAAGATAAGCGACAATGTCGCCAAAATATCGACTCCCTGCTTCAAAAAGCCGTGGAGGCTCTTCGACCGCGAGACCGGCAAGGCTATCGCCGACCTCGTGACCCTCAACAACGAAGTCGTCGACGATACGAAGCCCTATGAACTCTTCGACCCAGACTTCACATGGAAGAGAAAGACAGTCGAAAACTATGTTGCAAAGCCGCTGACCGTCCAGCTCTTCAAAGATGGCGAGTGCGTCTACGAGTGCCCGCCGCTTGATGAGGTGAAGAAGCACTGCGCCGAGCAGATCGACACCCTCTGGGACGAGGTTCTGAGATTCGACAATCCGCATAACTATTATGTCGACCTCTCGCAGAAACTCTGGGACGAGAAGCAGCGTCTGCTCGCGGAGCACGGAAAGAAGGACGAACAGTGAGCAGAGGATATAAGATATTGACTGCGGTGCTTTCGCTTGCCGCAACGGCAATTACCGGAGCGATAATGTTCGGAAAGCTCAAAGAATAATATACATTATATAGTGCCGGTAGCAATCTTTGTGCTCTGCCGGCACTTATTTTGTATGTACAGCTCGAAACGCCCGGATAAGTGTAAAAGAAGTTGGGAAAAAGGTTAAAAAAGTTGGAAAAAGGTGTTGACAAACGGAGCTGGGAGTGGTAATATAGTCGAGCACTTGAGGGACGGGACAGCGCGAAAGC
>ERZ831979.703-NODE-703-length-36179-cov-4.845200_pt1 | contig 36179 bp, 19 predicted proteins | sample MGYA00519952_ERZ831979 | MGnify/ENA primary metagenome ERZ831979 (study PRJEB31850, sample SAMEA3708723) | human gut metagenome | biome: human gut; feature: human-associated habitat; material: faeces | place: China | collected 2014 ...
ATATCCCTGACTCATTGCAGAACATACAGACATTGGTGTTGCAGTATATTCCGGATATAATTTACAAAATTCATTCATAGCAGTATGGATCATACCAATCTGTGGTCCGTTGCTGTGTGTGATCACAACCTGATAATCTTCACGGATAAAATCTGCCACTGCCTTTGCTGTTCGTTTCGTTGCCTCTTTCTGTTCAGGAAGTGTTGTTCCCAATGCTTCATGTCCAAGAGCAATCACAATTTTCTTCTTTTTCATCTCTACCATCCTCCGATGCGCCTTTATATTCACAGAACACCCAGAAAGTATCTCCGGGTGCTTTTTGTCTTGTCTGACACTTATACTATTATTTTACCATGAACGATTTTGCAGTGCAATGTCATTTTTACATTACAGGCCGCAGGCATTCTGCGAACTGTTATTTATCTTCTTCCTCAGTTTCCTCCTGTGGCAGAACAAAGGAATCAATAACCTCCCACAGTTCATCCCTTCCCTGCTTTGTCTCGGAAGAGAATGGAATGATCACCGTACCCGGCTTTACTTTCAGCCCTTCGCGGATTGCTTTTACATTCTTCTGGATCTGGCTTCGTTTGATCTTATCAAGCTTTGTGGCAATGATAATCGGTGTAAATCCCTGATAAACCATCCAGTCATACATCATTTTATCGTTTGCAGACGGTTCATGGCGGATATCGATCAGCAAAAAGACTGCCTGCAGTTTTTTTGAAGTATGGAGATAATTCTCAATCATTTTTCCCCATTTTTCCTTCTCACTGGCAGAGGTCTTCGCATATCCATAACCAGGCAGATCGACCAGATACATGGCATCGTTGACATTGTAAAAATTGATGGTCTGCGTCTTTCCCGGCTGCGCCGACGTCCTTGCGAGCGACTTGCGGTTTAACAGCGCATTGATCATGGACGATTTTCCTACATTTGACTTTCCTGCAAATGCTACTTCATTAAATGGATTGTCCGGTATTTTACTTGTGATACCACAGACAGTCTCCAAATTTACACTTCTAATTACCATTGTCTTTTCCTCTTCTTAATTCACTTCTTTACAAACGCCACATCCAGCACGTCTTTCATCTGCTCTACAAACACGATTTCCAGACCTTTTTTGATCTCCGGTGAAATCTCATCAATATCCTTCTCATTCTTCTTCGGTACACAGATGGTCTTAATCCCTGCATTTTTGGCTGCCAGTGTTTTTTCCTTCAGTCCACCGATTGGAAGCACACGGCCGCGAAGCGTGATCTCGCCTGTCATTGCGACATCAGCGCGAACCGGTGTCTTTGTGATCGCCGACAGCATGGCTGTCGCCATCGTGATCCCGGCAGATGGTCCATCCTTCGGCACTGCTCCCTCCGGGATGTGGATATGGATGTCATTCTCCTGAAAAAACTTTTTCGGAATGTGATATTCTTCACTGACCGAGCGGATATAGCTGATCCCTGCCTGTGCAGACTCCTTCATCACATCCCCCAACTGTCCCGTCAACTGGAACTCACCTTTTCCCGGCATGATGTTGACTTCAATCTCTAAAGTATCTCCGCCAACACTTGTCCACGCAAGTCCACGGACAATTCCGACTTCATCCGTATCATTTTTCTTATCAAAACTGTATTTCTCTTTGCCGAGGAACTTTTCAAGATTCTGTTCTGTAACTTTAATCTTCTCTTTTTCTCCCTCGTAAAGTGGTCTTGCTGCTTTTCTGCAGATCTCACCAAGCTTACGTTCAAGATTACGCACACCGGCTTCCCTTGTGTAACCACTGATGATCTTTGCCATCGCTTTGTCTGTGATGGCGAGCTGCTCCGGTCTGATCCCATTGCGCTCCATCTGCTTTGCGAGCAGATGCTCTTTGGCAATGTGAAGCTTCTCATTCTCTGTATAACTGGTCACTTCGATCAGTTCCATACGGTCTAACAGCGGCCTTGGGATATCCTGCACAGAGTTTGCTGTTGCAATAAACAGCACTTCTGAAAGATCGATCGGTATCTCAACATAATGATCCCGGAACTTCTTATTCTGCTCCGCATCAAGCACTTCCAATAAAGCAGACGCCGTATCCCCCTTGTAATCGCTGCTCATCTTATCGATCTCATCTAACAGCATGAGCGGATTTTTGACGCCGGCGCTGCGCAGTCCGTTCACGATACGTCCCGGCATTGCTCCGACGTAAGTTCTTCTGTGGCCGCGGATTTCTGCCTCATCCCGCACACCACCGAGACTGATCCGCACATATTTTTTATCTAACGCTTTTGCAACGGACCGGGCAATACTCGTTTTACCGGTTCCCGGTGGTCCGACCAGACAGATGATCGGGCTCTCGCCCTTGCTGGTGAGATTGCGGACAGCCAGAAATTCTAACATACGCTCTTTTACTTTTTCCAGACCGTAATGATCCGCATTTAAAATCTGCTCGGCATTCTTCAGATCCTTGTTATCTCTGGATGTCTTATTCCATGGAAGTTCTAAGAGTGTTTCAATATACCCTCTCGTCACAGCGCTCTCAGAGGAGCTGGAGCTGATATTTTTAAAACGGTCGATCTCTTTTTTGATCTTCTCTTTTACTTCTTTGTCTGCCTTGATTTTGCCCAGAGCATCCATAAAGTGATCTGCGTCTGATTCCGTATTATCTTCGCCAAGCTCCTCACGGATCACTTTCATCTGTTCTCTCAGCAGATATTCTTTCTGGTTTTTATCCACCTGCGCCTTGACTTTCGCCTGAAAATCATTCTTGATGGCTATGATCTCAATCTCTTTTAATAAGAGTGCCATCAGAACCTCATAACGTTCGGTCATAGAAACCGCATCTAAGATTTTCTGTTTTTCCTCAAAATGTACCGGAAGGCTGTTGGCAAGCTGATTCATCAGTTTTTCCAGATCTGTGATCTCACTTAACTGGCGTTGCAGCTCTTTTCCCATTTTGGGATTGACAACCACATATTTTCCAAATGTCTCCTGAATACTTCGAAGCATTGCTTCCTTCGCTTCTTCTGGCAGTCCGTCATCCACTTCCTCATCAAATCGAATGATCTCCGCAAGCAGATAGTCCGGATTTTCAAGAAAAGCGGACAATTCTGCCCGCTCTTTCCCTTCTACCAAAATGCGTACAATATTATTTTGTAACTTAATTACCTGCTTTACCTCAGCAATGATCCCGATCTTAAATAAGTCCTCGATATCAGGATTTTCCTGTTCCACGTCTTTCTGTGCCACAAGAAAAATCTTCTGCTCATCCATCATGGCTTCTTCCACTGCCTTGATGGATTTTGCACGGCTTACGTCAAAATGGGCTACCATTCCCGGCAGAATTACCATTCCGCGAAGGGCAACTGCAGGCATTTTCATAATCATTGTATCCATTTTCTATAATTCCTTTATCTGTAACAGCTTTTCCTGCTGTTATCTTTTGTTTAAGAAGCCTGTTCTATCTTCTCAACAAGTGCTTTTTCTTCTTTCTCTTCAATTGCAAGATTCTTTTCTACATCTTCTTTGGTGATCTCACATCTTGTAATGCTCTCATCGGATGGAATATGATACATCAGATCTAATGTAACAGCCTCCATGATTGCACGAAGACCACGCGCTCCGGTCTTTCTCTCAAGCGCTTTGTCCACGATTGCTTCGAGTGCATCCTTGTCAAATTCCAGACTGACACCGTCTAATTCAAACAGCTTTTTGTACTGTTTTACAAGTGCATTCTTCGGCTCGCATAAGATACGGATCATCGCATCCTTATCTAACATATCCAGTGTTACGGTTACCGGCACACGACCGATAAATTCAGGGATGAGTCCGAATTTCACAAAATCCTGTGGAAGTACATGTTTTAATACTTCCCCTACATTGTACTCATCTTTGGCGTGTACTTCTGCATTAAATCCAATGGATTTCTGGTCGAGACGTGTCTCAATGATCTTCTCTAATCCATCAAAAGCACCACCACAGATAAATAAAATATTGGTAGTATCAATCGGGATCAGTTCCTGCTGCGGATGTTTTCTTCCACCCTGTGGCGGAACAGAAGCAACCGTTCCCTCTAAAATCTTAAGTAACGCCTGCTGTACACCCTCGCCGGAAACGTCTCTTGTGATGGAAACGTTCTCAGATTTTTTTGTAATCTTGTCAATCTCATCAATGTAAATGATACCGTGCTGTGCACGCTCAATATCATAATCAGCAGCCTGGATCAGTTTCAAAAGGATATTCTCGACATCTTCACCCACATAACCTGCCTCGGTAAGTGTGGTTGCATCTGCGATTGCAAACGGAACATTCAACACTCTCGCCAAAGTCTGTGCCAAAAGTGTTTTACCGGAACCGGTTGGTCCGAGCATAAGAATATTACTCTTCTGCAATTCTACATCTGAATCTGATCCTGCCATAATTCTCTTGTAATGATTATAAACTGCAACGGACAAAACTTTCTTCGCCTTATCCTGACCAATGACGTACTCATCTAAAAATGCCTTCATCTCCTCCGGCTTGATCAGATTGATCTGCTCCGCAGGCTCTTCCTGATTTCCGTCAAATTCATCATTCTCCAACTCTTCGTCTATAATCTCGGCGCAAACATCGACACACTCATCGCAGATATAGGCTCCGTTTGGTCCCGCAATCAATTTGCGAACCTGATCCTGAGTCTTACCGCAAAATGAGCAGCGCAGTCTCTCGTCATTTCTTCCTGCCATTTCTTATTCTCCAATGTCTATATTTATTAACGGCTTGTGATCACATTATCGATCAGTCCGTATTCCATTGCTTCCTGAGCGGACATGTAATGATCTCTCTCTGTGTCCGCTGCAATCACATCATATGGTTTTCCTGTGTTTGCAGCTAAAATTTCATTTAATTTTTTCTTTGTCTTTAAAATGTTCTCTGCTGCGATCTGAATCTCGGTTGCCTGACCTTTTGCTCCGCCGGATGGCTGGTGGATCATAATCTCTGCATTCGGAAGTGCAAGTCTCTTGCCCTTTGCTCCGCCTGCAAGTAAAAATGCTCCCATGCTGGCTGCCATACCGATACAGATGGTAGATACATCACATTTGATGTACTGCATCGTATCATAAATAGCAAGACCTGCTGTTACCATTCCACCTGGGGAATTGATATATAAATGAATGTCTTTTCCAGGATCCTCGGACTCTAAGAAAAGTAACTGTGCAACAACAAGGCTTGCTGTTGTCTCATTCACTTCTTCTCCAAGGAAAATAATTCTATCTTTTAATAATCTGGAGTAAATATCGTAATTACGCTCTCCTCTGCTTGTCTGTTCAATGACGTAAGGTACTAAACTCATATCTCTTACCTGCCCTTTCCTTTTCATAAATATGGTTGGAATCGCACTATGATTGAATCCACACTTTTTTCACTATTGCAATATATCGGTCATACACTGCACTGATAAATATTATCCCACAAATGCAGAGACGTTGGAATAGGAAAAAAACATGTTTTATGAAAAATTAATATCTTGTTCGAATTTTCAAAAAATATTGAACGTTTTTCTCATCAGATGCAATCTGTCATAAATCTCAAACAGACCGGCTCATAAGAGCCAGTCTGTCGTATTTGCTGTACATTGTTCAGAAATTATTCTTCTGTAGCTTCCTCAGCTTCTTTTTCTTTCTTTGTCTTAGCTTTTGCTCTTTCTTTTACGTTCTCCATAATTAAGTCAACTGCTTTTGTCACAGATAAATCTCTCTTAATGGATTCTTTCTCAGCATCTCCTAAGTACTCTTTTAACTTGTCAGCTTCCATTCCGTACTGAGCTGCCATCTTCTCAATTTCTGCATTGATCTCATCTTCAGAAACTTCGATATTCTCATCTTTTGCGATCTGCTCTAATACAAGGCTACTCTTGATACGAGTCTCAGCTTCTGGACGAACCTGCTCTTTTAATCCGTCGATTGTCATACCGGAGAACTGCATGTACTGCTCCATGGAAAGACCGCTCTGTGCGATTCTCTGTGCGAACTCGTTGATCATGTTCTCACACTGTGTCTCGATCATAGCTTCTGGAATCTCCATTGTGGATTTGTCGATGATCTTCTTGATTGCTTCATCTTCTTTTGTACGTTTTGCTTCGTTCTCTTTCTCAACTTCAAGATGTTTTCTTAAGTCTTCTTTGTACTCAGCTAATGTATCAAACTCAGATACTTCAGAAGCAAATTCATCATTTAATTCTGGAAGTTCTTTTGTTTTGATCTCGTTGATCTTAACTTTGAATACGGCTGGTTTTCCAGCTAAATCAGCTGCCTGATATTTCTCTGGGAAAGTAACGTTAACTTCTACTTCATCCCCTGCATTGTGTCCTACTAACTGATCTTCGAATGTATCGATGAAAGAGTGGGAACCGATCTCTAATGGATGATTCTCTCCTTTACCTCCTTCAAATGCAACACCGTCAACAAATCCTTCGAAATCGATGACTGCTGTATCACCGTTTGCTACTGGTCTGTCTGTTACAGTTACAGTTCTGGAGTTCTTCTGCTGCTCTTTCTCAAGTGCTGCTTCTACTTCTTCGTCTGTTACAGTTGTGTCAATCTTAGTTACCTGAACACCTTTGTATTTTCCAAGTGTTACTTCTGGTCTTACTGCTACTTCTACTGTGAAGATGAAAGGTTTTCCAGATTCGATCTGAACAATGTCGATTGTTGGTCTGGAAACGATGTCCTCTTTGCTCTCTTCCATAGCTGCTGCATAATTATCCTGAATTAAGATGTTTGCTGCTTCTTCATAAAATACAGCTGCACCGTACATTTTCTCGATCATAGCTCTTGGAACTTTACCTTTACGGAAACCAGGGATGCTGATTTTGTTCTTCTCTTTCATGTAAGCAGCCTGTAAAGCTTTTTCTACTTCCTCTGCTGGTACTTCAACAGTAAGTTTTGCCATGTTTTTTTCTAATTTTTCAACCTGTACACTCATTATAATGATTTTCCTCCTTATATATATAAAATATCCATGTACATTTCACGCTTAATGCGCTAATCGAGCCACGTCCAAAGTCGCATAAACCCGCGGTTTTTCTGGCTCTGCCTAAAAATGGGCGTACTACGACTATCGCAGTCATTCTAGGATTATAGCACACACTTTTGCAAAATACCAGTGTTTTTTATGGTTTTACGAGGTTTTCTGCGATTTCTGCTCTTTTGCCATGCAATTTATCATATACGACATTACAAACCACTGTATAAAGAGAGGCAGTCACATTGATTCCAGACCGAAGCAGCAGTGCCATCGGCAGTCCGAACAATGAAGCTGCAATTGCAAGTGCTCCAAACGTGTTAAAAACCGTCTGCCATTTATATCCGGCAGAATAGCCCACGCCGATCCCGCCAATAATTCCGATCATACTTCTTCCTGACTCCGGCAGTATCAGATAAAGGACGAGAAACAGCGCACATCCGGCAATATTAAACACGCCCCTGTCCACCGCCCTCATTTTTCCATCCTCTGTAAATGGAAGGCAGACTGACATACATGCGATCCCTGCCCACATTGCTCTCGGAAGTCCAAGCAGCGAAACGATCAGCATTGCACTTGAGACGATCAGTGTCAGTTTCAGATACCATTGATTTCTCGCAGACCGGACATCAAATTCCCGGAATAAATCCGTAAATGTCCTGCGGTAAGGTCTGTTTTTCTGATTTTTATAAAAAACTGCCATGCACACAAGCATCCCCGCCGTAAGTCCGATCACCCGCATCTCAAATGCTCTGCCACTCACATCATATCCATATAAGAGCAGATACCCGAGCACAAACGTAGAATGATTATGCATAATGACATTGTGGCACCCAAAAATCATAAGAAGCAGGATACAGACACAATTTATAAAAAATGCTCCCACCGGAGATACCATATTTGCCAGTCGCGGGCCAGCCATCATGATTGTAAACATTCCAACAATGGACAGCAATCCATGACTCGTCCGTATACCAAAATCAGCCTGTCTCAGCACAAGCAGTGCCAATAGGACCGTTACTCCTGCAACGCTGTTTTCCTGCCCTGTTAATTTTGTATACAACGTGACAACTGCCACACAAAAAGCCATAACAAGATATACTTTAAAATTATAAATAAGAATATGACGCCATTTTTCTTTTTTGTCTGTCGTATTTTTGATCAACTGTTTTGAACCGGCAGAACTAAGCTGTAACTCCTGATAAAATGTCATTTTGTAGTCTCCTTCTCTTCTCTTTTAAATCTGCAAAGCGAAGAGTACTATACTTCAAAACATAGAGTCTGGCAAGTATAAAACCTCATTTTAGAAAAATTTTGGAATGTTTACTTTTTTTTCATATAGAAATATTTTCCGAACAGACTTGATTTATGCTAAAATGTGATTATCCGGAAAGGTCTGTACAAATGAGGAGAAAACTATGGCAGTCACAAAATCCAACGAAAGAACAAAATATGAGCTGGCAAATGCCATGAAACACTGTATGAAAACTGCACCTGTAGAAAAAATCACTGTGAAGGAAATTGTAGAAGCATGCGGTGTCACAAGACAGACTTTTTACCGCAATTTTCAGGATAAATATGACCTCATCAACTGGTATTTTGACAAAATTCTCTTAGAATCCTTTGAACATATGGGGGAAGGAAAATCTGTCTATGAAAGTCTTGTAAATAAATTTACCTATATTCAGGAAGAAAAGCTGTTTTTTAAAGCTGCATTTAAAAACGATGACCAGAATTGCCTGCGCGATCATGATTTCCAGTTGATCACCGCTTTCTATACGGATCAGATTGAAAGCCGTACTGGTAAAAAGATTTCTCCGCATCTGCAGTTTCAATTAGAAATGTACTGTCAGGGTTCTATCTTTATGACTGTCCAATGGGTACTTGGCTGCCGGAAATGCACACCGGAAGAACTGGCAAGCTCACTGACTGGCGCTATGCCGGCAGAATTGAGTGATGTATTCCGTGATGTTGGACTAATCTAAACCGGAGATTAACTGGGGAATATAAGCAGTCATGCTATTATGACCTTCCAACTTAACAAAACCAGCAGCAGTATACAAATCCACTTCTTCCCTATTATCTACATCAACAACCACCATCATTTGATTTGGTCTGTTTAATTCTATTGCGTTTGCCAACAATGCCAGTTCATAGCCTTGAGACACCACTTCAGGCTTTACATACAATGCATAGATTTCATTAATATCGTAACAACTTTGAACATCCAAATACCCAAGAACCTGTTCATCTTTTACTACAAGAAAAACTCTAAATTTATCTAAAGCAGAAACAATACGCTTAGCAGTCCAATACGTATCAGTATTATGAAGATCATAGTACTGCTTCATCCACTTATCTGATAATGTTTCAATATTACTGGTTGATACATTAGGCACAAATCCACCTTGAATCATTTTCATTTGTTCCGGTTCAAATATCGCTCCCTTCAACTTCAATGGTTTATAAATTGCCATATTTTGTGGATTAAACACAAAATCCATCTGATATCCACAATAATTCCTTTCCATATATTCAAGCATTTCAATAAACGCTTCTTCTTCCTTGGTAAACCCTATAAGCATCTCAACATATCTATCATCTGGAAGAACAATAAAGACAAAAAGCCCTTTAGTAATTCCATTTTCCAAAACAACATAAGCATGCTTATCTTTAGACTTTAATGAACAATATAGATTATTCTTATCGTAAGTAAAATGAGGATCTGAATATTGAGGATGTTTAGCTAATTCATTGACAAACCCCTCATATTCATCAAACGAAAATATCTTTTGAATCATCATTTACACCTCCACTAGCATCATTTCTTATAGTTATATAAACATGAATTTGTATCACAGTTCCTTCTTGAGAATTATTTTTTCTTCTGTTCGGTATTCTTCCACAAATCCATGCTTCAGAAAAAGTGTAATAGCGGGGTTGTCAATTGCAATATCATCGTAGAGAACTGAAATCCCATTGTTTTTCGCTACGAAACACAGCAGATCCAACGCCTCGCTTCCATAGCCCTTTCTTCTGTATTTCGAATATATGATAACATCGGCTATCTCATGCTGTGTTTCGGCATCGTAGTGATACGCAATTTCTCCAACGAATTGACCATCTTCATTTTTTAGGTACCGATAATACCGCTTGTCCTCGTGGCAAGCGATCCAATAATTGTACCAGCCGCTCCATTTATCCTCCGGCCAGGGGATTGTCCCGCCCCACGCATGATTGTAGGACATGGTATCTTCATCGGCCAGCATCATTTTCCGAAACCACAAGTCCTCATATTTTGGCTCATATAAAGTAAGCATCCTTACCTCCTGTAAATTCCGATTGAGATTTCACCTGTTTTAAATCATTTTTGCTATTTTCGCAATAAGATTGCAAATAAAACGATTAGAACTAATCCAACAACTCGATTAACTTATCAAGAAAGGCCTCTTCCCCCCATGTATTAATTTTGAAAAATACAGCTTGGCTTCCTCCTGCTGTAATTGCAGAAAGTTGTACTGGATCTTTATCATTTTGAAAAAGTGTAATATTAAGACTCACTCTGTTTCCTCCAGCATAGCTGTAACGCTCAAAAACACGAACGCTGCAACGCGCAGTTCCACTTCGAAAGTCACTGGCATCTTCTAGCGTTGCAGACATACTACCATTTATTATTCCGTCTTCAATTTTAGAAAGCAACTGATCAAAATCTTCATTTATATATCTTTCTATTTTTGCCATGCAAAACACCTTCCTTTCAACTATCTACACTGAAATTTGAATCACTATTTACTTATGCTTCATAGTGCCTGTCACCAATGTGTTCCATCCAATGTCAAAACTCTAAGCTATCCGCGTTCAAAAGGAAATATTTCATTCCCATGATGACAAATCCCTCATCATTTCTCCAAGGTCTTTTGCTGCCATTTACAATGACAACCTTCTTGAAAGAGTCCGGGATATTACGCAGAGAATTGAACTCCTGAGTCTGCTTTTCTTCTGAAGTCATGTCATAAGCAACCTGGATGTAGTATCTCTGATTGCCTTGGTTAACTACAAAATCAACTTCCAGCTGCTTACGGACACGCTTGCCCTCTTTATCTTTATCAAAGATTTGCACAACACCCACATCAACATTGTAGCCACGAATCAGAAGCTCGTTATAAACAATGTTCTCCATGATGTGAGTAGGTTCCTGCTGTCTGAAATTCAAACGGGCATTTCTCAGTCCTGGATCAGTAAAGTAATATTTCAGATTTGCACCAATATACTTTCTGCCCTTAATATCGTATCGGTTTGCTTTAGAAATCAAAAACGCATCTGCCAAATAGTCAATATGATTGGAAATCGTTTTATTTGTATAACTCATCTGACGCTCACTGGCAAAGGTATTAGCAATCTTTGAAGGGTTGGTCGGTGCGCCAATTGCAGATGCAAGCACATCAACCAGAATGCCAATTTCATCCACATTTTGGATCTTGTTTCTTTCAATTACGTCCTTCAGATAAACATTTGCAAAGATGTTTTTCAGGTAATCTGCCTTCTGTCGTTCACTCTGTAAACCTACGACCTGCGGCAATCCTCCATAGATCATGTAGTCATCCCAGGCATCGTCGTAATCACCTTCATAGACAGAATAAAACTCTGCAAAAGAGAGGGGATAGATTCTGATCTCATCACCTCTGCCACGGAACTCAGTCACAATGTCGCTGGACAGAAACTTAGAATTGCTTCCGGTGACATACACATCAATGTTGCTCATCATATTATTGAATGGCATCGAGATCTCATCCAAAGTCTTCCCCCATACGTCCGCATCCTGCAAAACAAGGCCCTCCGATAAAATCACATTTCCTTCATTCTGAAGAATCACTTGCAAGCCAAATAAATCCCTATAAAACTCTATGGATTTTTCTATATCATCTACCACAATCAGTACATTCTTTAGTTACTGCATGGCTATAATGCAAAATATAATGTAAATTTAAAGGAGAAAATACACATGAAAAAAATTAAGGAAATAGCTTCAGGATTATTAATACTTCCTTTCAGGTATAGATGACTACACTGTTAAATTCATTTAAATTTCTCTACAAAAGCTCACTGCTGGTTCAAAAAATACCAACAGTGAGCTTTTATTTCTTACCCCCTATTTCCTTTTCCTGCGAATAATCACTACTGTAATTATTGCTATGCAAGCTACCATGACCAAAACTATCGGAAGAAGATTTCCTTCATCACCAGTTTGCACTGCCTGACCTTTTTGATTTGTATTTTGACCTGCATTATTTTGATTTCCTCCTACATCTACTGTAGTTTTCTGTACCAATGCGCGACGTGCATTTTCTAATTCTTCTGTTGCTGCTTTTACTTCTTTTGCACTACCTGACTTCAGAAGTTTTTTCGCTTTTTTCAATGCATCTTCTAATCTCTGATAAGAGTCTTCTGTATACAACTCCTTATCCACTTTTTCAGCCGCCTGAATCTTATCCTTTAATGCTTCTACATTAACCAGTTTTTTCATTGCCTCTTGAATCTTATCAATATATTTATCATCAGCGCTCTTTTCTGCCTCTGCGACAATATCCATCAATTCCTTATAAGAGTCTTCTGTATAAGATTCAGCCTTCAATGCCTTCGCTGCCTGAATCATCTGCTCCAAAGCTGCTTTATCACTTGTAGTCAATCCATTATATTTTTCTTCGATTAGTTTCAGCGCCTGTGCAACCTGTTCTTTTGTACCTGCATCAAGAAGTTGTTTTCCTGCTTCTACAGCTGCAACATAAGACTGATAACTTTCGTTCGTATATAAAGTACCGTCTACGCTTTCTGACTGTTTAATCGCTGCCTTCAGAGTACTGATATCAACTAGATTTAACATGCTATTCTGGAAAGCAGTTCTCTTAGCAATAAATTCTTTTGGATTTACACGTTCTGTTCCGGCTATTTCTGCCTCTTTATCCGTAGCCACCAACGTATCAATTTCTGATTTAATCGCTGTCAACGCCTGATAACTAGCTTTTGTATACGGATCTGCTTCAACCAAATCATATTTTTTCGTTTCCAGCTCTGCAAGTTCTCTGTTTCTTGTAGAATAGACAAGATTATTCTGCGCTTCTGTCACATTTTTCATCAGCTCATCTGCATCTGTCTGCGACAAATTATCCGGAGTTTTCATTGCCTTTTCCAACTTGCCAATTACATTTGCATATGCAGAATAAGTAACTTTTGTATAAATTGTTTCCTCATTACTGATTTTTTCAGCCAACACTTCATTCATCTTTGCGACGGTTTCTTCATTCGCTTTTGTCTTTGCATTTGTACGTGCTGACTCTAATGCTTTAATCGCTGAATCCACCATTGCCTGACTTGCATTTTCATTATCATAGATTTCCTGTGCAGTTTCTTTTGCCTGTGTGTAAGCTGTTTTGCTATCAGCTGTCCATGTGTCATCCTCTGCTTTTGCAAGCTCTGCTTTTAATGTTTCTTTGTTTACTTCTCCGCCACGTTCTGATGAAGTTTCAATCTCAGCAATTTCCGGAATTACATCTTTCCAAGTAACAGTCAGTGTTTCCAGCATTTTTCCTTCTGGAATAACAAACTCATTGATTACTTGATTCAGTTTTCCAAGGTTTACTTTTTCACTAGCTTTTGTAACATTACTTTTATCTAAATAAGTTGCTGTAACATCTGCTTTAGAAATATCGCCGATCTGTATCAGACGAACAGATGCGATTGATGTTGGATCTAACACTCTCCAGGTAAATGAGCTGTTCTTTTTAGAAGACTTATAAGTTGTACCATAGCTTCCATCCCGCATATTAGACGGAAGCTTTCCTGCTTCTTCAATTGCTTCTGACACAATCTGTCTACTCTGCTCAGGAGAAATATATTCTCCTCCATTGATCTGCAGTTCATTAATTGCAACCCATCTATGATTATATGTTTCATTCGGCATGATGCGGATATATCTTCCATCTACATCCAGACCTGTTGCTTCTTTATACATATATCCCGGATTTTTATCATCATGGGTCAGAGTAATGCCTTGCATGTCTTTCGCTACTGTATTATCATGCACATTTTGAGTTGGTTTTCCAACCGTCATAACCTCTGTCCAGTTTTCACCATCTGTTGACACTTCAAATTTTGCATTTCTCAAATAATTCAACTGTGTTTCTACAATATAGTAACGCAGAGAGTTAAAGTGAATAACTTGTCCCAGATCAAATGTGATATGTTTGCCAGCTTCCTGTTTTCCATTGATCATACCCAATGTACTTAATTTTCCATCAAATACATTTCCAACAGTTCCTGCCACACGCATATCATTTGCATCCTGTGCTTTTTCAAAGTCTGTATCTACTTTTTTAGCTCCGACAAACTTATAAGTCACTTTAAAATCATTCAAAGTAATCTGGCTTGCTTCTTCGCCATTATTTTTAATGCGTATATACGCTGCATCTACATTTTTTGCATCCGCTGCGTAAGGCTTCCATGTGATTTCATTCATAGACGTCTCCAGAACTACATTTTCCGAAAGTGCCGGAATTGTAATATTCTGTATTGCTTTGATATCGCCAAGTTTCACTCCGATATACTCGTCTTTGTTCAATGTAACTGTTCCGTTACTTAATGAAACACTGCCTTCCTCCAGACTTGCAGTGATATTTGTATCAACGTTCGTATAAAGCCCTGCTCTCGCACCACTTGCATCTTCATTTGCCGGAGAAAGAATCTCTATTTCACCAATTCTTACCCAGCCTCCTGTTACTGTATTATTATGAATACGCACCGCTTTTACATTAGCAACATTTCCGAATGAAATGGTCTGATCACCTTTATCCGACAATGTACCCGCTTTTGTCCATGTACTCGTTCCCTCAATCTGATACTCTACATCTGCATTGCTGAACTTATCACTCTTTGCTGAAACTCCCTGCACCAAACGGAAGGAACCAATTGTTTTTGGCTCCGGGAAAGTAACTGTCAATGTTGCTCCTGCTGGAATTGTATCTCTTCCGGGGTTTTCGTATGGTCCTTTTGCCAGCCATACTTCACTGCTGTTATCTCCATCAAAATATTTATCTTCCGATGCGTTATTTTGTATAGATATCTGCTCATATGTAACAGTTCCTGTATATCTTTTCTGTGTATTTGGATTGATTCCGGTGTCAATATAATCAGTTACATATTTTGCCATCGCTTTAATAAACGGAACAATATGCTGTACTCCGACTTCTGCTTTTTCATAATGATCCAGATACCAGAGTTCATGTGTCTTTGACTGCTCGAACGCAGCTTTTGCTTCTGCATTATAACGAAGTGCAGTATCTGCATCCTCATTGACAATTGCCTTAATAGCATTCAAATATCCAATTGCTGAAACAGTTGTATCATCCCAGCAATCCAGCCAATATACAATCTGATCTCTAACCTTTATGTCTACAGCCTGTTCTCTATAAACAGCAGCTGCATTCTGTAAAATCTGGAATTCCGCAATCAATGCATCCGCTTCTTCTACAGTAACTGTACCTGTCTTTAATTTATCACGAAAATCCGTCAGTTTCGGAGCTAAATCTACGGATTCCTGCAATGCTGTTACTCGAGAATCCATGTTCTGATTCATCATATGTTTAGACAATTCATACAACGCTGTAGAGGCTTCCGTTTTCGCTGCTGAATTGTGGTCTACATATTTGAAAGAATCCTGCCATGCCTTGTTTGCTATATCTGCATTTTCCCAAATATTCCATGAATAACATGCATTTCCGAAAATTGCCACTTTACTTGGCTCTGACTGCTGCATCGGATTAAGTACGATACCTTGAATCTTTGCCGGATCAACTCCTGGATGTAGGAATGTTGTATATCCGCCCATGATCAGATGGCTTTTAGAATTATCTGTACAAGGCCAGTTAATCCACATATAAGGACCGCGTCCCGCATTATTCGTAAATGTATTGGTAAAGTTCTGGTTTACTTCGCCCCATACTCTACCGCCTGTCATAACAACCTGTACATTTTCCGGGAAATTTTTGTAATATGCCTGTCCGTTGTACATATATTCCTGTGGACAAAACGGCAACGTCTGTTTCAAATCCGGATATGTTTTTTTCATTTCTGCCAGCCACGCTGTCATATCCGTTAAAAACTTATTATAATTATTTCCACCTACGTTTCCCGCATCGTCTGCCAGAATTGCAACCTGTCTGACACCGGCATCAATCACCTGAGCAAGTTTATCTTGTACTGCTTTTAAATCAGCTTGATAATTGCCGTCAAATCTAACCGGATTATACATAAACGTATGAAGTGCATACACAAAACGGCATTTAGATGCATTCCCAGCTTCTGCCAAAGGTCTGATTAATGTATTCAGTTCCTCTTCTGTATACAATTCTCTCCATTTTGCATTATGCTTTGGATCATTTTTTGGTGCATAGAAATAGGAATTCAGTTTATAATAACCGCCCCATTTCATAAGATTGATTCGATCTTCTGTAGACCATGGATTTCCATAATACCCTTCAATAAATCCACGACTTGCAACATCTGCCCAGTCCTCAATGTGAAAATTCCGGATGGTATTACTATCCATCTGCTTCAAAATATGATACAACGTCGTCAATCCATAATAACTTGCATCTGTGTCTGCACCTACTACAGTAATCACATCATTATTACTATCCAATACATAGGCGTCCAGCTTTTCATACAAATCCGCTGACTGCATATTCACATGTTCATTTGCATAAGTATCTGCAACTTCTCCCGAACCATCAATTCCAACAAGAATATTCGTCTTGCCCTCTTCAATTGACTCGGATGTGGTCACTGTTACCCCGTCTTTCAACGCAAGTGCTTCTGCTAATCGATCTTTCGTTGCCTGATCGATTCCTGATTCATATACTACATTGACCTCGTTTTTGATAACATAGTCACCTTCCGTATATTGAACCACCTGTGGATTCGGATAAATTTCATACTCTGCAGCCGCAGCTTCACTCCGGACTGGCGATATTGTCAGTCCGGAAACAGTCATTACTAATGCCATGACTCCTGCAGCGAATTTCTGAAAGCCTTTTTTGTTCTTTCGATCAATTCGTAATTTTTTCAAAATTTCCTCCTTAAAAGGATTGTCACATAATACTCTTCAAATTGATTATTTAACATCTTTCCTTTTCTTTCCAATCATTATAGCTCCTACTATTCCTACTATACCAGCTGCTGCTAATGCAACTACGCAAATTCCTACTGATGCAGTATCCCCTGTTTGTACTGCATTATTTGAATTGTTTGTATTGCCTGTATTTCCTTTGGAGCTACCATTTCCGTCCGGTTTACCTGAACCCTGGTTTCCTGAATCCGGTTTTTCTGGATTCGGTTTTTCTGGATTCGGCTTTTCTGGATCCGGCTTTTCTGGATCCGGCTTTTCTGGACTCGGCTTTTCTGGATCCGGCTTTTCCGGACCCGGCTTTTCTGGATCCGGCTTTTCTGGATCTGGTTTCTTAGCTTCTGTCACTGTGATTGCAAACTCTGTTTCAAAACCACCATAGGTCACTGTTACTTTTGTATTTCCTTTAGACAACGCTGTCTTTGTATCTGGATTAAATGCAAAGTCTTTTGCAGTCTCTTCTGAATATACAACATCCGCCGTTGTACCATTGTCATATGATGTAGTAAGTACAAGACCTGTAGGATCTAAGGTTTCTCCTTCTTTATATGTTGTTTTTGTCGGGAAGCTCTTTATGGAAATATTATTCATTTCCGGTTTTTTCAACTCAATTGTAAATGATACCTCTTGACTTCCTGTATATCCATACTGTCCAATACCTGTTACGATTGCAGTTGCAGTTCCTGGTGCCTCATTATTATTATAAGTAAGTTTGTAGTCTATGCCATATCTGAGCACCTTATCTCCCAAGGTAACTTCAATGTCTTCTTTTGACAATGTTACCGGATGATCTTTATCTACAACAGAAACCAGTTTTTTCTCATTTGTAAGAGAAACAGTTGCATCTGAAATGTCTGTCTTTGAATCTGCTTTACGCAAGCGAATCTCTGCAGCACTTGCAAATTTATTCTGCTGTGATCCTTCACCATAAGTTTCAACGCCGGTAAGTCGAACATATTTTGCTTCTGTCGGTTCATTAAACATTGCGATATACCAGTCATCTGTATTATCCCAATTTCCAACAGAAACTTCTGTCCAATTTTGATCGTCCTTACTTACCTCTACTCGATACTTACTGATACGTCCATTTGAAGCACCACCACGTCCTTTGTAGCGTAATGCATCTAGGCTAGTAATTTCATTTAACTCAAATTTAATCCAAAATGTATCACGACTCGCTTGCGGATTCCATGATGTATGCCAGATAGTACCTTCATTGCCATCTAAAACATATATTGCCGGACCTTCATTGCCTTGTCCACTCTGTTCACTTCCAGCTGTCACCGACATTTTTTGGGTATCATAATCCCGTCCTGCATAAACTGGATCTGTATTTCCAACACCTTTTCCGTCTAAGTTGATGACAAATTCATTTCTGGTTGTATGATCTTCTGATTCAATGATTAGCTTCGCTTTATTTTCATACGGCGGTACATAAGTTACCGCTGCATTATCAGCTGCCACATAGTCTATTGTATCAATAACAATAGCTTCTGTATCAAAACTTCCTGCAGCAAGTTCTTCCTCACTTAACTCAAGACCATTTACCGTTAATTTAGAAAGATTTGCAGTAGAATTGGTCGTATATGAACCATTCCACTCAATAATCTCTACTTCTGTAATACCAGTACATGTTTCTGTTTTTCCTGCCTCTTGAGGAGTTGTATTTGTTACTTGCAGTTTTACAAAAGTTGCTACAGTTGGATCAAATGTATATGTATATGCTTTTACACGTTCTGGACTTTCATTTTCCGCAATTGTTTCTTCCACTGAAAGTTCTTTCCAACTTCCTTCATCTCCTGTTTCAGATACAAAGAGTTTTGTTCTTCCTTCCCGAGGGAATGTCATTGCACCATTATCTTTGGAATAATATACAACAATTTTTCCTACACGCTGCTGAGTAGCATAGCGGAATGTGATTTCAGAAGTTGGATCTGTATTTCTAGTTGCCCAGTTTGACCAACAAGTTGGATTTGCGCCTCCACTGTTGTTGTCTCCAATTTCTTTCTTTCCATCCTTAATTGCATCCAGTGTATCTGACTGTTGTCCTTCCGGTACATCCTGACTTAAGTATGCTGCGCTACTTACACTGGAGCCTAGCTCTATCTTCTGTTTTTCTACACGAATGGTCGCTGTAACCTCTACATTCTGTCCTAGAACATCTGCTGTTCCTTTCACTGTCACAATTCCTTCTGCATCGTAACTTCCATTCGGTTCTCCCCAAGCAACTGGGAAGGACGCATTCATTACTTCACCATCTTGAAGTACCGCCGGTCTAGATTCCGGAAGTGTCGGTTTCGTTCCAAGCGGAACAGTTGTTGAATAGTTCAGCAGGGAAACTACCTGGTCAATCATATTGACGATTACTGTAAGAGTATCTCCTGCCTCTGTTGTACCTGCTACAGAAAATGTACCACTCTGTGCAATCTGTTCTTCTGTAATTGCATCCCATGTTACAGGAATCTCTTTTTCACTTCCATCTGTATACACTGCTTTAACAGTACTCGGAAGCTGTGGCATATTACCGGTTTTTACATAGTAGTTTTTAGACATTTCGTAATAACTGATAGCCTTTTCTCCTGTTGTATCCTGTTCTACCGAAGTCGTTGTTACTGTCACTGAAGAAGTTTCCAGACCTTTTGCACTGGCTGTTACTGTGAAACTTCCCGCTTTTTTTGTAGACTGTACAATTGCCAGTACTTTTCCTGCAAATGCATTTCTGCTATTTGCCTGATAGGAGGTATGATCGTCTTGTCTTCCGTTATCAATACCCACCAGTTTACCTTCGCCTTCTACTTTAAAGCTTACTTTATCTTCCGCATTCGGAATAATATTTCCATCTTTATCTGTTACATCTACAGTTACATAAGTTAAGTCCGCTCCATCTGCTGCAATTGTATCGCGGTCAACTGTAGCTTTTAAATTCTTCTTCTCACCGGTGGTTGTTACAGATGTTCGACCATTCAGTTTTTCCTCTGAAATTTTCTGTCCATCCTGTCCGTAAGCTACTGCTGAAATTGTACCTGCTTTATACGGAACCTGCCATGTCAGATATAAATTCTTATGTTCTGTACCAGACTTATCCGTGCCTTCATAATACTGATATGTATACCCTTGTGTATTTGACTGTTTCTGTGTAAATTCCTTTGTCCCAAGGCTTTTCTTATCACCCGTTTTTGCATCTGTAAAGAATAATTCTACTTTTTTCGCATCTGTATAAACGACAACCGGAACCTTTCCACTGCTATCTTTCTTCACTGCATCTTCATTCCATGCCGGTAAAATATGAAGGGTATTTACTTCGTCATTCCACTGGCTCTGATAGAAGTAGTAACTATCTTTTGGAAATCCTGCAGTGTCAATAATTCCAAAATATGAATTCTTTGGAGACGGCCATGTTCCTTGTGCTCCTTTTCCAGTTCCGTTCCATGGTGTCGGCTCTCCAATATAATCAAAACCGGTCCATACATATTCGCCTGCCACAAAATCTCTCTTAATAACCTCGTACCAGGCACTGCTGGCAACTGCCCCCCAGTTAACTGCTGAATTATCATAGGATGTTAACTTCTGACCCGTCTTACTTCCATCTATTCTGTCATATACACCTCGACTATTGACTGCTGAAGCAGTTTCAGAACCATACAACTTCCAATTTGGGTTACTATTATGAAGCGTATCATAATCATTTCCAGAGCAATAATTCAAACCAACCGTACCATTTGCAGTTGTCATAGCATCCATCATGTTTTTCGGTATTCCAATCTTATTACCTTTTAACACGTTGTCGCCACGTGTTGCCGGTCTTGTGGTATCCAACGCAGTTGTCCAATCAATCAAATTCGCCTGAACATTTGCATACGCCTGTGTCAATACACCGGTTGCACCTTCCTGAACTTCATTTCCGAGGGACCACATAATAACTGACGGAGCATTCCAACCACGTTTTACTGTTGCTGTTAAGTCATATTTTGCCCAAGTCATTCCATTTTCTTTTCCAAGAATCTGATTGCTTTCATCTATTGTCTGATTGAAAAATCTGGCATAATCATTGTTATTTCCATTCTTAGCATTTTGCCAGCCATCAAACATCTCTTCTACAACAAGGATACCTTTTTCATTACAAATATTTATCAGTTCTTCTGCCGCCGGGTTATGTGTAACACGAATTGAGTTACATCCCATTTCCTTTAAGATTTCCACCTGACGCTCAATTGCACGTTTCCATGCCTCTGCTCCAAGCGCTCCCTGATCGTGGTGCATACACACACCTTTCAGTTTCATATTTGTTCCGTTTAATGAAAATCCACTATTTTCATCAAATTTAAAATAACGGAATCCATATTCTGTATCGTAAGTATCTACAACCTCTTCACCAATCTTTACTTCTGTACGCACTGTATAAAGCGCCGGATTTGTAGTACTCCATAATTCTGGATTCTGTGCATTTACTGTTGCATCAATCGCTGCGGTTTCACCTGCCGCAATCGCTTTTGTTTCTGTTGTCACAGTTCCGATATTAGCGCTTGGCTCCCCACCTTTTTTGAAAATGGTATGAGTCAATGTCACATTCTGTTCTCTGTCTGAATCGTTGGCTACAGTTGTCTTAATATTAGTAGTCACCGCTCCGTCTTTTTCTGTTTCCAAATTTGGAGTTTCTACCTTTGTCCCATATAAGTCAACATGTACAGGATTTACAATATTCAAATCTACACTTCTATAAATACCACTTCCTGAATACCAACGGCTGGATGGTGTCTGATGATTTACCTTTACCGTAATTACATTCTCACCATCAAATTTCACCAAATCAGTGATATCAAATGAGAATGGAGTATATCCATACGGATGGCTTCCCACCTGTGTTCCATTGACCCAAACTGTAGCATCCATATATACGCCACCAAAATCAATTCGCACACGTTTATTCTCCGCTGTTTTTCCAAGCGTGAAACTCTTTCTGTACCAGCCAATTCCACCCGGAAGATATCCGCTTTCTGCTTCCATCTTCGTTGAATACTCTTGTTCAATACTGTAGTCATGAGGCAGATTTACATGTTCCCATTTAGAATCATCAAATGCCGGTTCTTCCGCACCTGATCCATCTCCCAAATAGAACTTCCAGTTGTCATTAAAATTGACATCTCGTTTTGCTGCCGAATAATTGTTTACATAAACAACTTCTTTATCAGAACTCATCTGGCTTTCTGTTTCAGAAAGCACATTGACCGGAGTTCCTGCCGCAAATGAAACACTTGGAGTAAACATTCCAAAGGCAAGTGTCAGTGCAGCTGCTGCCATACCTTTTCTTTTTAAATTATACCTTTTCATACTTTTTTCTTTTTAGACTTTTTATAGCCTACTCTCTTCCTCCTTTTCCTTATTAATCTCTCGGAATCTTCGTAAATATTATCCTTATCCAAATACTCTTGCTCGTTCCACCTGGGATATCATTGAACGGTTTTGGAATCTGGATTTATCTTTTACCGAGCGAGAAATCATTATATATAGTTAATTTTAGTATCTCATAAAAATAAGAATGCAACTCGTATTTTTTGTTTCATCCCTCCTGATTCTTTGTCATATTCGGAACTCTCAATAACAGAACCTGGAAAGGGCTTATCACTCACTTAGCGCGCTACCCCTTTCTTTCGTTTTTGGATTATAATGTTCTGTGGTTGTAACATGCATTCAAGGAATATAAACCATTACAGCCAAGAAGTGGTTTCTTATAGAAGACTGCCGGGATACTCTTCAGAATATCCCGGCAGTCTTCTATAATTTTTTACTTTTCACAGCTCCGTAATTCATAACGGTCTGTTTCTGTTCATCTAGATTAGCTTCTTTTTCTGCGATATACAAGTGTTGCGATTACTGCCCCAGCGGCTACCATTACAATTCCATACAATGCGAAATTCGCTGTATCTCCAGTCTTGATTGCCTTTACCGTGTTCTGTCCTGCACCACCATTCGGAGTTGAGCTATTAGCATTATTTTCCTTTGCTCCACTCTGATTCACATTTCCATTAGCGCTGTTATTACCACTATTGCCATTATTTCCAGCATTTCCATTGTTATTGCTGTTATTATTTCCATTATCTGGTTTCTCTGGATTTGGTTTCTCTGTCTCACCGTTTCCTTCTACCATAACCTTAAACTCTTTAGTGGCAACACTTCCATCTGTTCCAGTTACCTTTACTGTTACGATGACTTCTGTATCCTCTTGCGGTATAGTTACTTCGCCATTCAGCGCGATAATTCCTTCTGGATTTACACTACAAATCTCAATCTGTGCGTTTTCTGGTACTTCCGGTAATACTAGTTTCTTCGTATCTTTCTTAATAGAAGTTGCAAAAGATTTATCTGCAATAATACGACGCATGATTTCTTCTGCAGTTATCACCTGCTCAGGCTCTGCATCCTTCTCAAATACTCCGATCAGGTCTACATCCTTTTCAACCTTAAATGTATACTTCGCATCGGTACTTAAAATATCCTCTGCATCTTTCAGCTTCCATCCTACGAAATGATGTCCTTCTTTTGCTGTTGCTGTTACTGTTGCCTTTTCTCCATCTTCGTAGATTCCGTCCTCATGATCCATGCTGACTGTTCCCATTGCTTCAGCACTTGCTGTTGCTGTTACTGTATACTGTTTCTTTACTACAGGATTTGCTGCGAAGTTTGCTGTCAGTGTCACATCTTCTGTCACATCAAATACATGTGGATTTGCATCACTGACTTCTGTTCCCTCTGCGTTTGTCCAGTTTACGAAATGATATCCTGGATTTGCTGTTGCAGTTACTGTAGCTGTATCATACTTCTGATACTCGTTCTTATCGGTTGCTGCACTTCCCATTGCCGGGTCATTTACCTGAACGGTCACAACCACTGGCTGCGGCGCTGTAAACGGTTTTGTCAGTTTTGCATTTGCCCAGTCACCATGATCGCTCCAGTTATTTGCACCTTTGTCCATAACCAATTTCAGTTCTGTTGCATCAGTTATATCAATATCACCTGTAAATCCTTTTGCTGTGTTAGTTCCCATTACATCACTTGTGAACTTCAGATTTCCATCCACATATACCTTAAATGTGATACTTGCCTGAGAAGGATTTATCTTTGTCTCACGGTCTACACCGTAATAAGATGAAAAACTTGTATATCCTTTGCCAGTCAGATCGTAAATGATTGTAGAATCTGCATGGCTTCCGATTCCTTTATCAAAGGTTTCTTCCTTTGAACCGTCCCATAAGGTCAGTGTGTTGTTTCCACAGCTCTTATCTTTTCTTGTCGGATTACCTGAATCTCCGGATGTCTGTGATGTCCAGTCAAGATCAGATAACCATGTATCTCCTGATGCATGAACTGTTACTTTATAAGTCTTTTCTGTGGACTTGTCCGCAGAAGTTACTTTCACTTTCACAGTGTTGTCACCTTCTGTCAGTCCCAGTTCTGCCGAAGCACTTCCTGTTCCTGTCTGAATCACTTTATCTTTCCAGATAACTTCTACGGTTGCATCCGCCTCTTCTGCTGTTGCATTGATTGTCACAGCGGATTCTGTTGCAGATGCTGTATATTTTAATGTATCTGCATCAAAGTTTTCTTTCAGAGATATATTTCCTCCAAGGCTTAATGCTTCCAAACGTGCATTTGCAGCATTCGGCACTTTCAGTTTCAGTTTATAGTAGACCGGCTCTGCACTTGTCTCAGGTGTCACACGGATCGTAATCTCATTGATTCCCGGTGCAACTGTCACGTCTCCCTGAACAGTCTGTGCTGCGGATGTAACCTCTTTTCCGTTCACGATGGAAACAGTTGCTCTTGTACTCTGTGCTGTCGCTGCAACCTGCGCTGTTGTTGTTCCTGTTGCAATTGGAAGACTATATTCATAAACTCCCTCTTCCAGCACAACTTCTTGTCCATTTACCTGCAGGCTTTCCAACAATGCATTGTTATCTCCCTGACGGCTGATTGTGAAACGATATTTTTTCATTGTCACGCCATCTTCTGCTGTAACATTTACCTCGATCAGATTTCTTCCGCTTGTGAGAACTGCGTTTCCGCTCAGTTCAGCTGTTTCTTTTCCATTCACCAGCACTTTTACTGTTGCCTTTGTATCCTCTGCTGCAAAGGAATACTTGATTTCCTGAACGTCACTTCCTGCTGTTGTCTGATAGAAAGTTGTTCCTTTTACAAACTGGAACATGTCTGTACTTTCACTAGTTTTAATGTCAGCTGTCGCCAGATCTGCATTTGCAGATTTGACTGCTGATGCACCTGAATCTGTGCCATTTCCGGTTACTTTTACTGCATCAGACCATACAATGTCTCCTGCTGCACCTGTTCCGATCAGCGGTACATAAGCAGCTTTCACATATTTGCCTTTCAATGCTTTAGAAGCTGTCAGAGAAGTTCCCTCTACTCCGCTGATAATGGAATAGTTTCCATTTTCTTTATCAGCAACTGCCCATTTTACAATTACGGACTGTCCTGTAGTATCTCCTGCCGCTGTCAGGCTGTCAGCAGCTTCGTCATATGTTACCTTAACATTGGAGGCGGTCGGTTTCACTGCCTCTTCAACTAATTTTACTTCTTTATTATTCACTGTAACATCAGAATAAGTGATGGATCCTGTATTAGTTCCCTGGCTTGCGATTGCCAGCTTAAAATTACCGCTCAGGAAACCGCAGTCTGTTCTCGAACCGATGGTGGTCCAGTTGTTCTTATCTGCACTGTAGTAAGCTGTCACTGTGGCATTATTTTTTACCAATTTCAGCCAGATTGGATTTGTGCTTACATTTGCCCAGTTATTATATGGTTCCTCTACTGCACTTCTGTTCTGCTCTTTTACAAGTGCTACTGCACTGGTAGAGCCATCACGATGCTTCTTTTCCAGTGCTACATAATTGTCCGCATCATCATAGAGATAGATTCCTGCATCTGCCCATGTATTTGCAGGAGTTGCACCTGTCAGTTTGAATACAAGTGTCAGATCTGTTCTGTCTGTTCCTTCCGGCAATGGTTTTACAAGGACATTGCTCGGAGTCTGATTCTGGTAAAGTCCCTGGCTTGTGAAATCCTGCTCCAGTCCGCCTTCCACGGTCGAACTTGCACGGTATTTGTCGGAAGATGTCGGATAATCCACTGTAATATCCGATGCGATCATCTTCCCTTCCTGCCAGATCGATACCAGTTTGGATGCTGCATAGCCGTTGGCTGTAGATGCTGTCACTACAACACTTCCCGGTTTTACTGCTGTCAGAAGTCCTTGTTCAGTGATTGTTGCTTTATCAGTCTCAGTTCCGGTCTTGGCATCATAAACCTTCCATGTCACTGCGCTGTTCTTGTCTGCACCGTTCTCTTCAGCGTTCCATTTCAGATCTGCAGTATACTGGATCGTATCATTTACTTTAATATTTTCTTTGTTACCAGCTGCTGTCAGCTCTATTCCTTCCGGCAGATTACCAAGTTCACCTGCGTTGACTGTGAATGTAACTGTATTGGTCGGGAACTTACGTCCTCCAACAACCATATATCCTGTTACATTGGCTGTTCCTGCTCCAACTGCAGTTACGACACCTGTACTGGAAACTTTTACTACTTTTTCATTGTCAGATTCGTAGTACATCGTTCCGTTCGGTGCTGTTGTGGAATCTGCGTTTACCTTCATTGCATCATTGGTTACTGTAATATCAGAAGCACTCATGTTGCTGATTGAACTTCCGGCATTCAATCCACCGTCATACTCATTTCCTTCGATCACTACATTTTTACAACCATTAAAGTTGTACAGTTTTCCTGATAAGGTATCACCACTTCCGCTTACGGTCAGTTCTGCACTGTCGGCTACATTCAGTTCTGTAGAACTTCCGTCTTTTACTGCCAGACTCAGAGATCCATCTCCGTTGATCGGATCCTGTCTGTAAATTTTATTATTTTTAAAGGTAAGGTTATCTACACTCTTTGCATCAAGAACTCTCTTATTGTACGTAAAAAACGTATTGCCCTTGATCTTAATATTAGAATGTACGGTCTTTTCCGTAGATACAGTCGGATTGGTAGGCTCAATGAAAATTGCCTGTGCATTTCCTCTTGTAAATGTATTATTACGGATGGTCACATCTCTGACCGGACCTGACTCATACCAGCCCTGGGCATCATCAGAAATATAGATGCCTGCCATACTCATTCCGTCAAATGTATTATTTTCAATGACAATTGGTTTTCTTGTAGTTACAAGGATTCCTCTTGTCGGAACTTCCTTAAATTCACAATTGCTGATGTTGACAGCTGGTGTATAAGTGATATTTTCTACCACATGTTGATTTACCTGAACGTCGGCAGGAATTGCCTTATCCAATGTCAGCTTGATGGTTGTCAGACTTCCTGAACCTTCACCCATGTTTCCGCCCATTCCGTCCGGTCCGTCAACCTTTGTTACTGTGCGAACGGAATTTTCAACTGTGATCATATTTCCCTTTGTCATGAACTCGATTTCGTCACCTTTGAAAAAGTTCGGGAAACCAGCTGTTTCATGATGGTTGTACTGTACTGTGATTGTTCTTCTGTCAGAACTGATGGATGTAACTGTGTTAAATGTTCCGTGGATATTGATCGGGTCGTCATGAGGACCTGCAAAGGTACAGTTATTAATATTGATTGCTCCTTTGCATCCGGACATCTGTACAAAGTCAGCATATCCGGCTGTTGTTCTTCCACTTTCCTTTGGTGCTTCAAAATCAACATCTTCCATTGTAATGTTTTCAGAATGCTGACCTACCATACCAAATCCATGAAGGAATTGGATATCAAGAGAAGTCATCTTAATATCTTTGCTCTTCCAGAAAAACGTTCCTGCATGATCACGTACGGTCGGACGTGACTGAAAGCACATTCCGTTCTGAACTTCACCGGCTTTACTATTATATGTAATCTTTACACGATGATTTCCAAGATCCTCAATAGAAGCTACACCTTTTAATGCAGCATTTCCATTTCCTGCACCGAATTTGATTCCCTGTACGGTATCTTCCCGCTGGGTATGATAACCTGACAGATCGGAGATACTCCAGTAACGTTGACCTGTATAAGGACTTACATCGCTGTACCATTTAATCGTTGTTCCTGCAACTTCATAATTATAGCACTCAGGAATATACATAGTTGCTGTATTTCCCTCTACACTCTCAACAGTCATATCAATAACTGTCGGAACCTGGAAATCCACTGCAAAATTTTTAAATTCAACATCTTCGCAACCGATTGTTGCAAATGTTGTCATTTTACCATGGAACATAAACAGAGAGTTGTTTCCATCTACGGTAACATGATCCATATCTTCCAGAAAAATACCGATCTTCTTCATTTTATTGTTCTGATCGGCACCTACAGTATTGGAAACATATAATTCTCTTTCTATTGCTTTATCTGGATAGATATCATAGCGTCCTTCCGGGAAATTAATCTTGACTTCTTTTCCCTCTTTCGTTGCATCTTTCGCAGCTGCGATTGCTTTCTGTATTCCGATTGCACTATCCTTCCCACTGTCCGGATATACTCCGTAATCCGTAACATCGATTACTTCTGTTCTTGCAGCTGCTTCGGCCTTCTGCACACCTGCGCCCGAAACAATTCCCGTTATCACAAGACAGGCTGCAAAGACAAGCGATAAGATTCGCCTTCTCTTTTTCATTTTTTCCTTACCCCTTTCCATTATATATAAGTGATTTTATTTTCTCATAAAAAAAAGGGGGGGGCTTGCACTTTTTTATCACACCACCTCCGATTTTTTGTCATATTCGGAACTTTTTAATAACAGAACCGAGAAAAGGCATATCACCTACTTAACGCACTGCCTCTTTCTTTCATTTTTGGATTATAATGTTTTGAAGTTGTTGCTAGAAATTTATGATATGCAAAATACTACTACCAGTGAAAAAAAATTCCATGCGCAATCTCATACAGTGATACTATTGTCTTAACAAAAAAAGGCAGCGCACTTAATACTTAGCGCGCTACCTCTTCATCTCATTTCATTTTCTATTCTTCTGTTTCTTCCGTTTTGTTACCTTTTATTTTTTCCATGATCTCTTCCAGATATGCGCCTTCCAGTTTGTAGCCTTTTGCGTAGATCACAAATGCAAGGATTGTAATTACAGAAGGTACAACACCCATTAATACTCGCATTCCCATGATTGTAGACGCGCTCTGTTCTGCGTTTGCTACATAGCCGACAAATTGTAAGGCCTACACCGATCAGCCAGGCAGATACTGCAGATGCGGTCTTAACAAGCAGTGTCTGGAATGAAGCGATAATACTTTCATTTCTACTTCCTAATTTTACCTGTCCATAATCGATAACATCAGCAAGCATAACGGTTGTTGCTCCTAATGTAAGACCAGAACCCAATTTATAGAAGATACCACTGATTGCTACAATTACCATGTTCTGTGGTGCAAAGAATCCACAAAGTACAACTCCTGCGAGACCAATTGCAGGACTGAAGCTGGCAATTGCAAATACCTGTTTCTTTGTAAAATAGTTAGAAAGGATTGGGAAAAGGAACAAAGCTGCAATCTCTGCAAACTGTGCTGCAGTTGTGAAGATTGGATATAAGCCTTCATTTCCGGTTACATATTTGAAGTAATAAATTGCAATACCACCGGCAAGCTGTACAACAAGATTGTAGCAAAGCACAATTCCGATAAATACTTTCAGCTGATCATTTCCGGCAATAACATGAAGTGCATCTTTGATTGTAAGCCTTTTTGCTTCTTTACCCGACTCCGCTTCCTGACAGCTGCGGTCTTTTACAAATACAACAGTAATAATAGAAGTAATTACAAAAATCACTGCAATAATTTTCGCAAGTGCAGAATATCCAACAGCGCTGTCTCCTTTACCAAGAACAGATACAAGTTTCAGAGCAAACGCACCCATAAGAAGCCAGGCTGTACTTGCAAAAATTCTCGGGATAACTGACATAGAATCTCTTTCTTTTTTCGTGCTGGAAAGAGACGGAAGCATTGACCAGTATGGAATATCCATAACTGTATAAGTCATTCCCCACAAAATATAAACAACAGAGAAATATATATACATGCCAGTTCCTTCTAATCCGGAAGGTTTTGTAAACATAAATACTAAAACGATTGCATTTAACACCGTACCAATCAAAATCCAAGGTCTGAATTTTCCCCATTTTGTTCTTGTGTTATCAACAACAAATCCCATCATTGGATCGTTGAATGCATCCCACACTCTGGCAACCAGAAACAGGTTACCGACAAAAAGCGGTGTCAATCCGATCGTATCTGTAAAATAAATCATTAAGAAATACGAAATAATGGCATAGCATAAATCTTTTCCCAGTGCTCCAATACCAAATGATAATTTAGAAAAGTTTGAAAGTTTCATTTGATGTTCTCCTTTGCTTTTTTATAATTTGTTTATACGAATCAACATGCTTGCGTAGTCACCCGTCAACCGCATGTCAAATCCATGTTTCATAAGATAACTTCCACTCTTTGTGAGTTTGCCATCTTCCATAAGAAGTTCGTAGGACGCATTTTCTTCCAGTCCACGAAGTTTCACTGTCACTCCACGATGTCCCAGCTTGCTTTGTGGGAGAAATGCGAACAGTACGCCCTCATTTCCTTTCATATATTCATATAGGAAATAATCATTTGCCGACGTATGATTCAGACGATAGAACGTACCTTCCTGAATGATCGGACGGATTTCCTTGTACTGTGCGATCATTTCCTGAGAAAGAGCAATGTCTTCTTCTGTAAATTTCAAAATATTACATCCAATTCCAAGTGTTCCCATCATTGCACTGTGATAGCGGAATTACATTGGAATCACACGGTTGGACAGGAAGTTCGGACAATCGGTCACCCAGGCACGCATTGCCTTGATCGGATAAATGTAAGAATATGCATCCTGGATAAACAGACGGTCATATGCGTCTGTATTATCGCTCGTCCAGAAATCATCAAAAATTCCGAGAATGCCGTAATCAATACGTCCACCACCAGATGCGCATGCTTCGAACAATACAGCCGGATGCTTTTTCTTCGTTTCCTTCACAATATCGTAGAGTGCCTGGATGTGCTTATACCAGAGATCTTTCTTTAAATTTGTCTGAGAGATTGGTCTGTTTGCATCCCATTTGATGTAGTCGATTTCGTGGTTAGAGAGAAGATTATCCAGCATTTCCAGTACAAACGCTTTTACTTCATTTTTTGTAAGATCCAGCACATACTGTTCTCTCGATGTGTCGCTCTCTCTTGTATCAAAGTGATAGATCCAATCCGGATGCTTCGCATAAAGCTCTGCCTTTGGATTTACCATTTCCGGCTCTACCCAGATTCCAAACAGAAGTCCCTGCGCTTTCACTTCGTCGATCAGCTCATCGATTCCATTCGGGAACTTCTCTTTATTTACATACCAGTCGCCAAGGCCGTTATCAATTCCGTGACGCTGGCCAAACCATCCATCATCTACTACGAACAACTCCGCACCCAACTCTTTTGCCTTAGCTGCAAGCTTTTTCTGCTCCTGAACCGTTACATCAAAACCGGTTGCTTCCCAGGAATTATAAAGTACCGGACGAAGTCCTTCCCGAAGTAGAAAATCATTTGCAAACTGATGCAGGTTGTGGGACATTGTCTGAAATCCATCTGCTGAATACCCACAGAGAATTTCCGGTGAGGCAAAGCTTTCTCCCGGCTTAAGATCCCATGTGAAATCATGTGTGTTAATTCCCATCTGCACAAGTGTCTCTCCGTACTGTGTCTGCTCTACCGCCCCGCTGAAATTTCCAGTCATACGAAGTGCGCCAAAGTACACATTTCCGGTTGTCTCTGTGGCATCCTGATCCAAAATGAAATAAGGATTGTGATTGTGGCTGGAAATTCCTCTTCTATTTTCGAAAATGATTTTTCCATAATCGACTTTCTGCACGAATTTCTGCTGTTCTGCGCCCCAATGGCCGTGTACATTTCTAAAATTCAATCCTTCATATGGAACATGAAATTGCCCACTGTGCAGCTTTTCTATCTGCATAACTTCTGTCGACTCATTTTTCAGCACAACGAAACGTTCCATCAAGTCATACGCTTCGTAGATTTTATAATGCAGTTCCATTACAAGGGCATAATGTTTGTCTTTTAAAATGATCACCAGTTCCTCACACTGTTCGTTTTTCTGGATCTCATAATTTACGTACTCGTAAGCCACATCTCTCGTCCCGTCTGCAAATGTAACCTTCAGACAGTGTTCTTTGTATCGAAGACCTCCGTATACAGGAAATTCTTCTTTTGTGATCTCATATACCGGATCGTTCGTAGATACTTCTGCAAGCTCCGGCATTTCGAAATCTTCCATCGCATTGATCCTGCTTCCCCAGTACAAATGTCTCACTAATCCCTGATTGTCAATTCCGAACGCGTAACTGTTAGAGCGCGTCTGGAGCATAAAAAGATTTTGTGAATCGTTCACTACAATACCCACTGTTCTACCTCCATTTTTACCTGTTAATTTATCGATTTAATCACACATTCGAACGGTGCCAGTTTTACACCGTCTTCTTCTGCCTCTGTCCCATTGTGATTTATATACATTTTGATCTGTTGTTCCTTTTCTCCTCTTGTAACAATTTCCACACCATTTTGAGATGGATACATCGGAATCTCTTTCTCTTTCATGATCGTCTCCATGAGTGCTTTTGTAATGGATTCTTCCAGTCCACATCCAATATAATAAACCATTCCTTTACCGGCCGGTTTTCTTGTCACTGCCGCAAATGAATCGTAAAATGTATCTCCATACCGGAAGAGGATTTCTGCATCTTTTACTTCGATCATGTCTCTGAAAATACCGCCCATGCCGTTATATTTTGCAAATGCGCCTGTCCCCACAACCGGAAATGCATCCAGCGTCTGAAGGCTCTCTGTTTCTACTACGCAATGTCCGGCAAACTCATTGTATCCAACCGGTGCCGTCTTTCCAAACGGTACATTGTTGTTCGCATCTTTCACCGAACAACGGTAAGTTAGTACAACCGTTCCGCCTTGTTCGGCAAATGCTTTTACTTTCGCTTCCATTTCCGGTTTGTGAATAATCATCTGTGGAAGGATGAGCACCTGATACTTCGAAAAATCGCGGTCTTCCGGAATGACATCCACTCCTACGTTCACATCGAAAAATGGCTTGTAAAATTTCTGCATTTCTGCTGCCGGATCAAGCAAAATACTCTGTTTCTGGATACGGAAAGAAGCAAGCGAATCGTAATCATAAACAATTGCCACCTGATTTCGAATCGGTGTTTTTAATGCCGCGTCATAATTTTTTATATCCCGAAAAAAGCTTTGCACTTCATAAAATTTTCTTCTCTTTACATTGTCTGCATCTAAAATTCCATAGCAGAACTGTTCCGCTCCTTTTGTTGCTCCACGATAACGGAAATACATCATAGAATCACAGCCATGTGCCATTCCCTGGTAGGACCACATTTTTGCCTGATTCGGTCTTGGCAGGAATCCCGTTACATCATGTCCTTGCGCTCCCATGATGGCTTCCGTGATCCAGAAGTTCTCCCCTTTTAAGCCTCGTATATAATCCAGACCGAAGGCAATTTCGTGGGGTGCGATTGGTTCCTTCTGACCGCCCCATACCGGGTAGTTGTTATACGCGACCTGATCCAGGGTCGCAGCCACTTTCGAATAATCTACATGTTTTCCAAGTCCACCGCCTGGGAAATCGTGCATAACAACTGCTTTCGGCGCGATTGATTTGATCAGCTTCGCCTGAAAATCAATAAAATCAACAATCACTTTACTTCGGAAACGCTCCCAGTCCTGACGAAGTGCCGGATTATGTGTTGTAATTGTCTCTGTCGGAATTGGAATCTCATCGAAAGAATTGTATTCCTGAGACCAGAACGTCGTCCCGTATGTATCATTTAACCGATCGATCTGTCCTTGGAACGTTTCGCTCAAATATTGCTGAAATTTTTTCTGACAGTTTTCACAATAACAAATATCGCTTCCTTCATGTCCGATCTCATTGTCGATCTGCCATGCTACGATTGCTTCTTCATTTTTATAATGTTCAACTAAAGCACGAACAATTTTTTCCGAATACGCATACATTGTGGCACTGTTAAAGCAATACACATGTCTTCCTCCAAAGGAACGTTTTTTTCCTCCTTCAAATTCCGAAAGAATGTCTGGATATTTCTTTGCAAGCCATGCCGGAATCGTAGCGGTAGGAGTTCCCATGATCACTTTCAGATTTCTCTTCTTCGCTTCTTCGATCACATGATCAAAAAAAGAAAAATCAAACTGCCCTTCCCTCTTCTCCATCATATGCCAGGAAAATTCCGCAATACGAATTACATTACATCCCATCTCCACGATCGTATCCATATCCTGTTCCATCAGATCGATATTCCACTGTTCCGGGTAATAATCAACACCTAACAACAAACTTCCTTACCTCCTCGGTTCTCTCTTTATCAACGATTTTACCAAAAGTTTTACTAATAGTTAATAAAACTTTTACTATTTTTACTGTTTTTAGTAAAGTTTTTACTTTCCCTTTTACTTGCTGAAAAAGTGCACAAAAAAAATGCGTATCAACCTATTGGGGACACGCATTTTTTGTCTATTTTTTCTTTTCCACACTTCCACGTTTTACTAAACTACATGGAATAATCACTTTCTTTGGAATGATTTCTCCCATCCGCAGCTGCTCGATACATAGCATTGCTGCTCGGATTGTTTCCTGGATATAAGTCTCAATCGCATCCAACGGCGGGTTACAATTTCCTGATATTGATGTATTATTAAATACGATCATATTCGTATCTTTCGGAACAGAAAATCCACGTTCCGTCAAAGCCTTAATCACTCCCGGTACAAGTACGTCACTGCTAATGAGCATCGCCTCCGGAGGATTCTTGTGTGCATCTAAATATGCGATCATCGACGCATATGCACTGCGTGGATTCATCTCCGAATCGATCACCCATTCCTCATCAAATGTATCTCGCATCGTCTCTGAGTTCCGGTAGTAATAATATCTTGCATCCATTGTCAGTTCTTTCTTATAATCATATGTATTCACCGCACCAACGTAGGCAATCTTTTCATATCCCATCTCTTCAAAATAATTCAGCGCATTTCTTACCGCCATATGATAATTCGGTAAAATACTGTAATACTTCATCTCATCCGGTGACGAATCTATAAATACAATGTGATCTGTATACTGGTGAAAATCTTTCACCTCTTCTTTCGTAAATCTTCCAATTGCAACGATTCCGTCAAGCTCTATCTCACGTCCCGTTCCGAAACGACCAGTTTCATCTCGATACAACGGAACAGTTGTCCACCCTTTTTCAAAACATTCACTATCTAACATATTTTTCATAAGAAGATAATAAATATCGTCCTGAAGTTCCTCCATCTGAAGCATTTGCGCAACTCCGATACAGATGTTCTTCTCTTCTTCCGACTGGGAATTTCCCCGGTTATATCTTTGCGACAAAGAACGGTAATTTAATTCCTGCGCAACTTCAAGAACTTTTTGTCTTGTCTGATCTGTTACATTTAACGTCTGATCATTATTCAATATCCTTGAAACCGTACTTTGTGAAACCCCAGCCTTTGATGCTATATCTTTTAAAGTAGCCATACTGATTCCTCCTTCTTTCACAAAGTTCTATAACAGTGTATCACAGAAATTCTGCAATTACCAGTAACCTTTAATCGTATGACCACCAGTACAAGTATCAGGATCAGTATCGCCCTCTCGATCACCTCTTCCAGAACATACTGTTCTTTCTACCGCTTTTTTCTACTTTATTCTTTTTATTCATCTCATTGAGGTGTCAGTTTTATCCGACACCTCATAGAATATTTCCCTTTTTATTCGATTACAATCTATGGTTTTATGCGTTTTAACTTGTAAAGTGCTCTTTTGCAAACTGCATATCCTGTACCACTTCTACAGTTCCAA
>ERZ831979.720-NODE-720-length-35726-cov-5.376524_pt1 | contig 35726 bp, 23 predicted proteins | sample MGYA00519952_ERZ831979 | MGnify/ENA primary metagenome ERZ831979 (study PRJEB31850, sample SAMEA3708723) | human gut metagenome | biome: human gut; feature: human-associated habitat; material: faeces | place: China | collected 2014 ...
CAACCGGGTGTTCAACAAGTTCTGCCATACCTCGCCGTCCCAGTTCCGCGTCAACGGCGTCGTCACCCCCATCACCGCCATTCCCTATGAGAAGGAACCCTCCCCGGGGAGCACGAAGGTGTAACATTTTCCGGTGCCGCCCCTTTCCCGGGGGCAGGCACCTTTTTTATTTTTCCTGCATCGTCAGTTTGCCGTAATTGTCAAAACCACTGTACTGCATCGGAGCGTCGTTTACATACAGCGTCTCGCCCCACTGGCAGCGCAGTTCGCCGTAGACGGGGTCCACAAAGCGGTAGCGGCGGCCCTCGGCATCGGCGTCCAGCGCAGCCACGCGCATGGCGGCCTTGAAATCCTCAAACGCCGCAAACTCGTCTGCCTGCGCGGCACGCACCAGCCAGATGCAGCGGCGGCCCTCGGCGATGCACTCGCGGTCCTTGTTGGAGCCAAAGTCCTGCATCCGCATCCCATTGCTGCAATACACCGCCGCATAGGCACTGCCCAGCTGCACAAAGGCCCACTTGCCTTCGACCTCGCAGCGGTCAAACTCCATCGACGGCAGGTACAGGTGGGTGAAATCGACCGGGTGTTCGGGGGCAATATCATAGATCAGCCCCGCGAACGCCTTGTACTGGTTGACCTTGGGCAGGGTGCCGTTGCCCGCCCAGTAGGACGGCCGCGCTGCGCCGAAGAGCACCCGCTCGCCGGGGTGGGTGACCCACAGCTGCGCCACGGCGTTGAAGGTCAGCTGGAAGGGGTTCTCCTGATGGCCCGGCTCACCGGGGTGGAAGTCGTTGGCGCTAGTCATCATGTAGTCGGCGGTCTTGTAGGTGTACAGATCCACATAGCCGTCATTGCCCTGGGTCGTCTGGCAGATCATTTCCTTGCCCCGGGGGATGCTGAACCACTGGGCAAACTCCTTCGGCGGCTCGTAATCAGACAGACAGTAGGAGGTGATACCCTTGCCCGCGTGGCCCGGCACGCCGTACCCATAGCCGATCCAGCTCAGGCCGGAGGGGCAGTTGGACCAGTTGCCGAACTGCTCCTTGATGTAGGTGCGGCCCGACGACGAGGCGAATATGCCCTGCTGGCTGTGGACGGCCAGCAGGTAGTAGGCAAAATCCATGCCCTCGCGGCCCAGCTCCCGCATGGCGGGGTCCTGGGCAAAGGCATACAGGCTGCCGAAGCCCAGCGTGTCAATGGGCAGGTAGGGGCTGGAATTCCACTCGGTAAAGCCCTCTTTGCGGAAGGTGACGAACCAGTCGTAGAGCATATTCTTGGCCTTGGCCTGCATCTGGCGGCCGGTCAGTCCGCTATTGGTAAAGACCTCATCGGGGAATAGCTCGCCCGCCAGCAGCTGGCAGGTGTGGAACATCAGGGCGTGGTTCTCGCTCCAGAACCACATGGCGTCGTTGCCCGGCTCATCGATCCAATAGCGGAAACCCAGCAGACAGTCGGTCAGCTCGTTCTCGGTCTTTTCGGACAAAATACCGCTGCCGCGTTTGCCGAAGGTGCGCAGGATGTAGGGGTAGTAGACAAGGTAAAAATCGCTGCAGTCGAAGCGGCGGCGGATGTAGTCAGACTGCACAGCCAGCAGCTTTTCGGCCTCGGCCTCCTCCTTGGCGCGGACGGCGTAGGTTCCGAACTTGTGGATCGACTGGGGCGTCAGGCCGAGGTGTCCCATGACGGGAATGCCGGCCGAGAGAATGCGCTGGACCGATTCGAGGATCTCCTCGCCGCCCTCCATCTTCACGGCGTCGGCCTCGGTCTCCTTCATAATGCGGATGGCCGAATCGAGCGCCACCTTCGAGTTGCCCTGATAGGTTCCGAACGGCAGGTCGACGACGACCAGCGCCCGCTCCACGGCACGCACGACCGAACGGGCGTGGTAGATCATCATATCGAGGGTGATGGGAACCGTGGTCTCGTAACCGGCCATCACGTTGGCGGCCGAGTCGCCCACGAGAATCACGTCGATACCCGCGGCATCGACGATCTTCGCCATCGAATAGTCGTAAGAGGTGAGCATGGCGATCTTCTCGCCCCGCTGTTTCATCTCCGTCAGGCGGTAAGTCGTTACCGCGCGGACGGTGCTTTCTACTGACATTTTTTCAGATTTTAAGTTTTACAACGCGGCAAAGTTAACGCTTCGGACGGATTTGGCAAAAGAAACTCCATAAAACGACGCCGCCCGACACCGAGACGTTGACCGAATGCTTGGTCCCGGCCTGCGGGATTTCGACGGCCCCGTCGCACCGGTCGACGGCCTCCTGCCCCACGCCGTCGACCTCGTTGCCGAAGACGAGCGCATACTTCACCCCCGGCGCGGCACGGAACGCGTCGAGCATCACGGCCCCCTCGACCTGCTCCACGGCGTAGACCGCATATCCTTCGGCACGCAGCTGCGCAATGCATCCGACGGTCGAAGCGCAATAACTCCAGGGCACGGTCATCTCGGCCCCCAGAGCCGTTTTGTGAATGTCACGGCTGGGCGGAGTGGCGGTGATGCCGCACAGGACGATCCGCTCCACGGCGAAAGCGTCGCCCGTGCGGAAAAAGGCCCCGACGTTCTGGGCCGAACGAACGTTGTCCAGCACCACCGTGACAGGCATCTTTTCCATCGCGGCGAACTCCTCGGCCGAAGGCCTGCCGAGTTCTTCGTTGGTGATTTTGCGCATAATGGGTTCGGAACGATTGATTTCGGGGGCAAAAGTAAATAAAATTAAAATCTTTTCCTTACTTTTGTCAGCTATATTCCGTTGACACCTATGAAAAAACTTTTACTCTTGCTCGCCCTTTCCGGATGCGTCGCCGCAGGACACGCACAGGAGATTCTGCTGGGAACCGATTTCAAAATGTATTTCGACAACAAGGAATTCGGCAGCAACGAGTTCGCCGTGCCGGGACTGGACATCGAATCGGGCACGGACTTCGCGGCCCGGCTGACGCCCCGTGTCGGCATCCGGTGGGACGAGAAAAACACGCTGGTCATCGCCGCGGACATGATCAAGAATTTCGGAACCCAGGAATCGGCCTATCTTTCGGAGATCAAACCCGTCTTCTACTACCAGTTCCAGACGCCCAAGGTGACGGCCGCGGCCGGTATCTTCACGCGCGACATGATGCACGACGACGACTATTCGACGGCATTCTTCTCCGAGTCGGAACGCTTCTTCCACAACCGCATGAACGGCGTGCTGGCGCAGTACAACGGAAAAAGGAACTCCTACGTCGAGTTCGTCTGCGACTGGGAGGGCATGTACTCGACCCTCTCGCGCGAAAAGTTCCGCATCCTGCTCGCCGGACGCCACTACCTCGACACGTTCTACTACGGGTTCAACTACTCGATGTTCCACTATGCGGGACAGCAGGGCGCGCCGATCGAAAACGTCGTCGACCTGCAACTGCTCAACCCCTGCGTCGGCGTGCGGTTCAACGCCTTCTTCGATTTCGACATCAAACTGGGAGCTTTGCTCACGGCCCAGCGCGACCGCAGTTTCGGCCACTCGTGGGAAAAGCCCTGCATGGGCGAGTTCGCCTTCCGGATCAGCCGCTGGGGACTGTCGCTCGACGAACGCCTCTATGTCGGCGACAACATCCACCCCTTCTTCTACGGACATGAACTCGAAGACGGCACACCGCTCCCCTACGGCCGCGAGTTGTACCCCGCCGAGAGTTTCTTCCGCACCGACCAGAAGGTGTACAGCCGCACGGCGCTCTCCTACCGCCGCTCGTTCTTCAACGACACGGTCTCGGTCCGCGCGGAGTTCGCCGCCCACCACGACGGCACGGCCCTGGGAACCCAGCAAATGCTGGTCGTGGGGGTGAAACTGCTCAAAACCGTTTACAACAGCAAAAATCATAAAAAATAATATGGCAAGCGAAACAAACGAAACACGGGAGAAGTCGCTGAACTTCCTCGAAGAGATCATCGAAGAGTCGATCGCCGGGGGCGAAACGCGCATACAGACCCGTTTCCCGCCCGAACCGAACGGTTACCTGCATATCGGCCACGCCAAGAGCATCTGCATCAACTTCGGACTGGCGAAGAAATACGGCGGCAAGTGCAACCTGCGCTTCGACGACACGAACCCCGTCAAGGAGGACGTGGAGTACGTCGACTCGATCAAGCGCGACATCCAGTGGCTCGGCTTCCAGTGGGAGCTGGAGCGTTACGCGTCGGACTATTTCGACCAGCTCTACGAATGGGCCGTCGTACTGATCAAGAAGGGGCTGGCCTATGTCGACGACCAGACGCAGGACGAGATCCGCGAAAACCGCGGTACGGTATCCGTGCCGGGAACGCCCTCGCCGTGGCGCGACCGTTCGGTGGAGGAAAACCTCGATTTGTTCACGAGAATGAAGAACGGCGAGTTCCCCGACGGAGCCAAGGTGCTGCGCGCCAAGATCGACATGGCCCATCCGAACATGCTGTTCCGCGACCCGATCATGTACCGCATCATCCACGCCGAGCATCACCGCACGGGCGACAAATGGTGCATCTACCCGATGTACGACTACGCCCACGGCCAGAGCGACTCGATCGAGCGGATCACCCACTCGATCTGCACCCTGGAATTCGACGTGCACCGTCCGCTGTACGACTGGTTCATCCAGGCGCTCGACATTTTCCCCTCGCACCAGTACGAGTTCGCACGCCTGAACCTCACCTATACGATGATGTCGAAGCGCAAGCTGCTGAAGCTCGTGCAGGAGGGCGCCGTGATGGGCTGGGACGATCCCCGCATGCCGACGATCTGCGCCCTGCGCCGCAAGGGCTACACGCCCGCCTCGGTGCGCAACTTCGCCGAGATGGTGGGCGTCGCCAAGCGCGACAACGTGATCGACCTCGGGAAGCTGGAATACTGCGTGCGCGAAGACCTGAACCGGGTCGCCCAGCGCCGCATGGCCGTGCTGAATCCGCTGAAGGTGGTCATCACGAACTACGAGGACGACAAAACCGAGCTGTTCACGGCGATCAACAACCCCGAGGACGAAGCCGCCGGCACGCGGCAGGTTCCCTTCTCGAAGGTGATCTGGATCGAGCGCGACGACTTCATGGAGAATCCGCCCAAGAAGTTCTTCCGCCTCTCGCCGGGCGGCGAGGTGCGCCTGCGCTATTCGTACCTCATCAAGTGCGAGGAGGTCGTCAAGGACGAGGGGGGCAACATCACCGAACTGCGCTGCACCTACGACCCGATGTCGGGCGGAGGTTCGTCGAGCGACGGCCGCCGCGTGAAAGGCGTCATCCACTGGGTGTCGGCCGCGGATGCCGTGGAGGCCGAAATCCGGCTGTTCAACCCGCTCTTCACGAAGGAGGACCCCGACGACGTGGACGAAGGGCAGACCTGGGAGGACAACCTCAATCCCGAATCAATGGTCAAAATCACAGGCTACCTCGAGCCGTCGCTGCGCGACATCCCCGTAGGCCAGGCCGTACAGTTCGAGCGCGTGGGCTACTTCTGCCCCGACACCGACTCGACCCCCGGTCATCTGGTGTTCAACCGCACGGTAACGCTCAAGGACTCGTGGGCCAAGATCAACAAATAGAAAGATCCCCCACCGACAAAAAAAGACATCCGGACGATTCCGGATGTCTTTTTTATCATTTACCCTCCTATTTCACCGGATTTTACCTACCTTTGGGATCGGAAACGAAAACCGAATAATCGGATGCAGTTGTTATACGTAATAGGAACAGGGGTGCTGGCGGCGTTTTGCGTCCTCCTGGCCGTCCGTATCTGCTACCAGCGCCGGTACATCCGAACAAGCGACCGGATCAACGACTGCATATTCCGCAACGTAGCCGCCTACCTGCTGCTGATCGACCCCGATTTCAACGTTCTGCAAACCAACTATCGCTCCGCGACGGGAACCGCACCGCAAGCCGTGCCGCCCAAGGTGGGCAACCTGCTGCGCTGCAGGAACGGCGAGGACGCCGGCGTCTGCGGCACGCACGAATTGTGCGCCGACTGTCCCGTCCGCGCGGCCATCACCGGGGTGTTCCGGACGAAGAAAGGCTTCTCGGGACTGGAGGTCCCGATGGTGCTCTACACCTCCGACGACCGCACGGCAACCGTCGACTGCGACGTAAGCGTGGCGGGCAATTTCCTCACCGTCGCAGGACAGCCCCGGGTGGTGCTGACCGTGAGCGACATCTCGGCCCAGAAACGCACCCAGCGCGAACTGGAGAAAGCCCGCGTTCGCGCCGAGGAGTCGGACCGCATGAAATCACGCTTCCTGGCCAACATGAGCCACGAACTGCGCACGCCGCTGAACGCCATCATCGGATTCTCGGAACTGCTCATGGACGACCCCGCCCCGACCGAGAAACAGGAGTACATGCGCATCATCCGCTCCAACGGCGAGGTACTGATGCAGCAACTCAGCGACATCCTCGATCTCTCGAAGATCGAAGCCGGAACCCTCGGCTACGAATATACCGACGTGGAACTCAATGCCGTCATGGAAGAGCTGGAAGGCGGTTTCCGCATGCGGCAGCCCAAGAACAGCCCGGTGCGGATCACCTTCCACAGGAAATATCCCGTCCGCTACATCCGCACGGACCGCAAACGGCTGATTCAGGTGATCGCCAACTTTTTGAGCAACGCCATGAAATTCACCTCCGAAGGCTCCGTCGATTTCGGATTCGAAATCCGCGGCGGGGAACTCTACGTCTACGTCGCCGACACGGGAGCCGGCATCCCCGAAGAACACCGGGAACAGCTTTTCCAACGTTTCGTCAAGGCGGGATCGTTCAGGCAGGGCATCGGCATCGGACTGGCGATCTCGAAGTCGATCGTCGAAACGATGGGCGGCCGCATCGGCGTCGAATCCCGACCGGGCAAAGGCTCGACCTTCTGGTTCACGCTCCCCTGCAAGCCGGAGCAATAAGCATCGTTATCCTCTTCGCGGTTTCCAAACCCTCCCGGCCCTGCGCAGCGGAATAAAATACGCCTGTTCCTTCCAGGTCTCTCCGACCCACCAGGCATCCCAGCGCGACACCGAGCGAAACGCCCGCAGAGCTGCCTGCAACAGCGGGTCAGCCGGATCGCTGACAACAGGACTTCCCTTTTCCGACAACAGTCGCGCCCGGTCGATCCGAACCACCCGCCCTGTGGAATCGGCTGCAAAGACCACATACAGCGACAGCAGATCGGGCGACTTTCCGACATGAAGGCTGTCGAACGCCGCGGCCACACGCTGTGCATTGTCCGTCGCATCCGCACCTCTTTCATACAGCCGGTTCCGGTAGGCTTTCGTCTCCCTCACGCGCCCCTCGGACACCGCAGCCACCCATTCGCGTTCGAGATTCCGCATAAATCCATCGTGTTGGTAATACACCAGATTCCCCGTGCCATAGCGGATCTCTCCGCTGAACCAGCCGGCACGGGCGCGTGATCCCGCTGCAAATTCGGGAACCAGCTCCGCTCCGGAAAATACGACGTCGCCGTCCTCGGTGTTCACGCACTCAAGCCACAAGATGCCCTCGTCGTCCAGCCGCCAGACACCGATACACCGACGCCAGCAAGCCGTAGAGCCGGAGGCATCGAGTTCGTCCAGCCGTTTTTCGAGCCGGGCGAGCACGGCGGAATCCGCCGTCGCCAGCGGCAGTGCGAACAACTGCATCGTATCGCGCCCGACGACAAGCCGTTCGGCAGCCTGCCCTGTCGCCGACGCGCGAAAAGGCTGCAAAAAACACACGACTGCCGACAGCAGAAGAGCCGCACGTATCATAAGCGAGGGTATTTTTCAGAAAGATACGCAAAAAATGAAGATCGCACAAGTCCCGTTGCGAAAACGACGACATCGGCTCCGCGTCAGCGCATCATGCCGCCGAAGGTCCGCCGGCCGAAAAGGTAGCGCAGCACCACCGAGCCGCGGTAGATGTTTTCCGCGGCGGAACCCTTGCGGTTCGCGCGGATCTCACGCCGTTTGCGGGCCAGCGCCCCGTGCCAGCGGATGAAGTCGCCCCAGGCGCGGAACACGGCGCGGAAGTTGTCCCGGCGGCCCTGCATGAGGTAGGACAGCGCGGCGAGCAGGTCGAGCGCCGGGCGCGCAACGGCCACGCAAAGCCGCTGTGCGGGCGAGGCGCACTTGTAAAGCATGGCGAGATTGTTCCGGTGATTGTAGAAGACCTTGGCCGGAGAATCGGTCTGGAGCGTGCCGCCGCCCAGGTGGTAGACCCTGCTCCGGGGCACGATCCGCACCCGGTAACCCGCCAGCTGCATCCGCCAGCAGAGGTCGATCTCCTCCATGTGGGCGAAGAAATCGCCGTCGAAGCCGCCCAGCGCGCGGAACACGTCGGCCCGGCAGCAGAAAGCCGCGCCGCTCACCCAGAAAACGTCGCGCTCGTCGTCGTACTGGCCCCGGTCCTTCTCCACGCAGCGCAGGATGCGCCCCCGGCAGAAGGGATAGCCCAGGTAGTCGATGAAACCGCCCGCAGCCCCCGCATACTCGAACTCCGTGCGGTCGGCGCAGGAGATCAGCTTCGGCGCGGCGACCGCCACGTCGGGATTCCGGTCCAGACAGTCGAGAATCGGCGCAAGCCACCCCTCGGGGGTCTCGACATCGGAGTTCAGCAGCAGGTAATAATCAGCCTCGATATACTCCAATGCGCGGTTGTAGCCTCCGGCAAAGCCGTAGTTGCGGTCCATGCGCAGGACCGTGACCGACGGAAACCCGGCGGCGAGCGCCGCAAGAGAGTCGTCCGTCGAACCGTTGTCGGCGACGATGACCTCGACGCCGGCGGGAGCCGCGGCCACGACCGACGGCAGGAAACGACGCAGGTGGTCCGCACCGTTCCAGTTGAGTATGATAATTTTAGCGACCGGCATGAGTTCGTTTGTGCTTCCAGCGGCGATGCGACCACATCCACAGTTCGGGACACTCGCAGATCATCCGCTCCAACTTACGAACGTAACGCTGCGTGATTTCGTATTCGGCGACCTCCTCTTTGCCGTCATAAATCAGTTCGAAGGACATTTCGTAGCGTCCCCGCCGCAGGCGGCTCATCTTCACGAAGTAGACCGGGAGGTTGCAGCGCAGGGCCAGTTTCTCGCCGCCGTCGAAGAAGATCGTATCCTGATTGAGGAAGCGGAACCAACGGCTGTCGGGCCGCCGCGGGGGATTCTGGTCGGCGATAAGCCCCATCACGAGGTTCTTGCCGGCGATGCCTCCGGTCCGGTTGCGCAGGTAGAAACGCAGGCTCTCCTTCATCGAGACGGTCATCGAATTTTCGTAATTGCGCAGCCGCCGGTAGAGTTCCTCCATCACCTTGCTGCGCAGCGGATGGTAGACGGCGACCAGCATCTGCGACCGCTCGTAAAGCCCCCAGTAGGAGCAGTACTCCCAGCAGCCGAAATGGGCCGTCATGGCGATCCAATCGCGGCCGTGCACCGCTTCCACGTGTTTCTCCACGTCTTTGACCGTAAGCACCGTCCGCCCCTTCTCCTCGTTCATGTAGGCCATGTTGATCGTGTCGACGAAGATTTCGGACAGCGTGCGGTAGAACCGCCGCCGGATGACGGCCAGTTCGCGTTCGCTCTTCTCGGGGAACGAGTTCCGCAGGTTGGTCTTGACGACCTTCATGCGGTAGCGCAGGCAGTAGTAGAGCAGGACGAAAAGCAGGTTTTCGACGACGTAGTACTTGAACCAGTAAGGCATCACGGCGAACACGCGTGCGCCCAGCCAAAGGGTCTCCAGCCAGAAGCGCTGCAAAATGGTCAGATCGGTTCGTTTCATGCCTGCCGCCCGGATTAGGGTTCCACGAAAAGTTTGACGTTCTCGACCTTGGTGCGGATTCTCAACCAGCGAATCAGCGTTTCACGGTCGACCGGAAGCGCGGAATCCCGGGGCGTCACCACGCACACGAGCGTCGTATCGCCGGGCGTGCCCTCGACGTCGAAGGTGATGCCCTTGGTCAGCGAAATGGCCCCGATGTTGTCCATCATGGCCCCCACTTCGCGCGAGATGTCGTTCACCTCGACGTTGGTCACCCGGTAGCGTTTCAGCTGCGAGGACATCTCGCCGATCCGGCGGTTCTTCTCCTCCAGCAGCTCCTGATAGCTCTTCTGGAGCGAAACCACGTCGACCTTGTCCTCCGTATTGGCCTGCCGGACGACCAGTTCGGCCTCCTCCAGCCCGAAATTGCGCATCTGCGTACGGGCATTCTCGATCACCTCCTCGCCCAGCGGCTCGCCCACGAGCAACAGCTCGATCTGCGAGGGGTTCTTGCCCTGCGCGTAGTATTTGTTGCACTCGATCACGCGGGTATGCGGAAAGTTGAAGACCTGCGACACGTATTTGTCGGCCACGGCCTCGAACAACGAGACGCGGACCATGTGGAACCCGATGACGACGCTCGGGATGAAGGTCACCAGCGTGATGACCATCATCAGCCGCTTGACCGTGCGCTCGCGGACCTTGTCGATGAAGACCTTCTTCTCGTATTGCAGAAAACGCACCATGGCGTAGGTCGCCAGCGCGATGAACACCGAGTTGATGAAGAAGAGGTAGAAGGCACCGATGAAAAAACGGAACTGCCCCGTGGCCAGTCCGAAGCCCGCCGTACAGAGGGGCGGGATGAGGGCCGTGGCGATGGCCACGCCGGGAATTACGGTCGACGTGCGGTCCTGCCGCGTCTGCGCCACGATGCCCGCCAGGCCGCCGAACAGGGCGATCAGCACGTCGTAGGTCGTAGGCACGGTGCGCGCCAGCAGCTCGCTGCTGTTCGACGAGAGCGGCGAGATGAAGAAATAGACCGTCGAGGTGATGATGGCGACGATGAACATCAGCGCCAGGTTGCGCAGCGACTTCTTGAGCAGTTCGAAATCGTTGATGCCCAGCGCGAGGCCGACACCCATGATCGGGCCCATGATCGGCGAAATGAGCATCGCGCCGATGATCACCGCGGCCGAATTGACGTTCAGGCCCAGCGAGGCGATCATCGTGGCGAAGATCAGCACCCAGAGGTTGACGCCGCGGAACTCCACGCCCTTCGAGACGGAGGCCACGACCTCGTCGCGCTGCGCCTTGTCCTCGTCGAGGCTGAAACGGCCCTTCATAAATTCGCGCAGCTCCCCGAGCCACGCCGAAAACGAACGTTTTACCTTTTGTGTATCGTCTGTACGGTTCTCTTCCATCAATGCGTTTCGATTTGAGTTACTCCTCCCCGTCCTCCCGGACGCGGCGGACTTTGGGTTTTCCGGCCACGACGATCACGAACTCGCCCTTGGGTTCGGTCGTGCGGAAATGCCCGAGCGCCTCGGCGACGGTTCCGCGCACGGTCTGCTCGAACTTCTTGGTGATCTCGCGCGACACCGAAACCCGGCGGTCTTCGCCGAAAACCTCGGCGAACTGCTCGAGACACCGGACCACGCGGTAGGGCGATTCGTAGAAAATCATCGTGCGCTCCTCGCCGGCAAGCGCCTGCAACTGCTTCATCCGCCCCTTCTTCTGGGGCAGGAAGCCCTCGAAGCAGAAACGGTCGCACGGAAACCCGCTCTGCACCAGCGCCGGAATCAGCGCCGTGGCGCCGGGCAGCGTCTCGACCTCGATTCCCGCCTCGACGCACGTGCGCACCAACAGGAACCCGGGGTCCGAAATGCCGGGCGTCCCGGCGTCCGACACCAGGGCGGCATTGCGTCCTGCGGCGATCGCCCCGGCAACCATTTCGACCGTGGCGTGCTCGTTGAACTTGTGGTGCGAACGGAGTTTCTGCTCGATGCCGAGGTGCTTCAGCAGGAACGACGTCGTGCGCGTGTCCTCGGCGAGGATGAAATCCACCTCGCGCAGGACGTTCACCGCGCGCAGCGTGATGTCGTCCAGATTCCCGATCGGCGTAGGTACGATATAGAGTTTGGCCATCGTGTCAGGCGAATTTGCGTTCGAGCAGTTCCATCATAAACTTCGCGCCGTCCGAATTGGGATTCCAGGCGTAGTTCTCGGCAATGTGGATCATGCACTCGTCGAAATCGTCGAAGGCGTTGAGCGTCGCGATCGCCTCTTCATAGGCTTCGCCGTCGCCGCCGAACAGATCGCGGATCAGCAGGAACTTGTCGTTGATGCCGATGGCGTTGCGAAGGTCGGCGACCGGTTCGCCGCGGCGCAGTTCCGAAGCCATGTCGCGCCGCGGAGCGATCGTGTCGGCCAGCGTCTGCACGTCGTGGTTGATCACCTCGCCCAGCACGGCCCCGACAGGGACCGCAACCTCCCTCGCTCCGGATTCGGCCTCCTCCGGCTCGGCGGCGGCAGGCGCTTCCGAAACGGTGACGGGCTCCGCCGCGGACTGCGGCACGGACGTTCCGGACTGCGGCACGGACGTTCCGGACTGCGGCACGGGGCCTGCGGACGCAGACGCAGCAGCCGGTTCGGGAGTCGCGGCAAACCCGGGACGGACAGTCGGTCCGGGCGTCACAGCGGGTTCGTGACGGGCAGCGGGTTCGAGCGTCACAGCAGGTTCGGGACGGGCAGCGGGTTCGGGACGCTCCGCCGGTCTTTCCGCCGTTTCGGGCCTTGCGGGCTTTTCGGCGGGCGCAGGCGTATCGTAGAGCGACATGATGACGCGCTGTTTGTGACGGTGGCGGACGGTCTCCTCCTCCAGTCCGAACAGCGTGGGCGCAATGTATTGGGGTTTCTCCGCAGGAGCGGGTTCCGGAGCTGGCGCAGGAGCGGGTTCCGGAACGACGACCGGTTCAGCCGCAGCGGCAGGTCCAGGCGCAGCGACCGGCTTCGCAGACGGTTCGGACACAGCCTCGGATTCAGGCGCAGCGACCGGCTTCGCAGACGGTTCGGGCACAGCGTCGGATTCGGATGCTGCGACCGGTCCGGATTCGGCGGCCGGTTCGGATTCTCCGGCGACGAATGCGGCTTCGGACGCCGCTTCGGGATCAGGCTCAAATCCGGATTCCCCCTCAAGTTCCGGCTCGGAATCCGACACCGCAGGCTCCGCCATTCCGGGCGTCTCCGTATCGGGATTCCCCCCGGCAAACGCCCCGGCAGAATCGGCCGCGACCGTCGTATCGGGTTCGGAAAACGGCTCTGCGGGTTCCGCCTCCGCATCGAACGCGGGTCCTGAAACGGCATCGGGACCGGGTTCGAACACGGCTTCGTCCGTCGGGTCGAGCGAAAGCACCGCCCCGAGGTCGATGGGCACCGGAGCCGCCGCAGGCTCCGTCTCCGCAACCGGGAATTCCGGAAGGGATTCCACCTCCGTAAAGCGCACCGCATCGTAGAGCGTCCGCAGTTTTTCCAGCGCCAGGTCGCGTTCGAGGGCCGGAATCTCCCCGGAAGGCTCCCAGCCGTCGACAATCGCGGTCAGCTTGCGCAGTTCGGCACGTATCGTCTTCAAATCCATCATTGCGTACTGTTTTGACCTCCAAAGGTAGAAAAAATTTGCGAAAGCCCAGCCATTCCCCGGAACCTTTTGTCCGAAACATCTCCGAACGGGTTTTTCCGGGACATCCGGACCGTCCCGCCGGGCACGGAAAAGGGAGCGGCGGCCGAAGCCGCTGCTCCCTTGCAGCTGTCCCGCACCCGCGGCGTCGGCCGCCGTGCCGGAGAGACGAATCATTCGGTGATCCGGAAACTGCCGCCGAGCGTGCAGTCGGAGTCGTGCCCTACCCAGACATGGTAGTCGCCCGGCTCCTGGCCCCACTTTTTGTCGAGACGCCAGAACGAAAGGTCGTCGGGCGTCAGTGTGAAGGTCACCTCGCGGCTCTCCCCGGCGCGAAGCATGACCTTCCGGAAACCTTTCAGTTCACGAACCGGACGCGTCACACCGGACAGCAGATCGCGCACGTAGAGCTGCACGACCTCCTCGCCGTCGCGGCCGCCCGTGTTGGTCACGCGGACCGACACGCGAACCTCGCCGCCGACGGCGGCTTCGGGCGTCAGCACCCGCAGGTCCGAATAACCGAACGTCGTGTAGCTCAACCCGTAGCCGAAACAATACTGCGGCGAATTGGGTACGTCGAGATAGCGCGAAGTGTATTTGTTGGGCTTGCCCGACTCGTCGGCCGGACGTCCCGTGCTCTTCATGTCGTAATGGATCGGAACCTGCCCCACCGTGCGGGGAAAGGTCATCGGCAAACGCCCCGAGGGGTTGTAGTCGCCCGACACGACATCGGCCAGCGCCTCGCCCGCCATCGTGCCCGGATACCAGGTCAGCAGCAGGGCGTCGGCAAGTTCCGCTTCGCGGGCCAGCCCCATAGGACGACCCGTAACCAGCAGGACGACAACCGGTTTCCCGGTTTGCTTCAAGTTCTCCAGCAGGTCACGCTGCGCGTCGGGCAGCGCAAGCGACGCAAGGCTTGCCGCCTCGCCGCTCTCCCCCGCCTTCAATCCGAGCGCAACCAGCACCACGTCCGACTTCGCGGCTGCGGCCACCGCCTCCGAAATACCGCCTTCGAGGGCCTTGTGCGGGTCGCATCCGCGGGCATAGGTCACACGGTCGGCTCCGAAACGCGCCCGCAGTCCGTCGAGAAAGGTCGAGGTCCGGCCGGCCTCGGCGAAATGAACCCACGAGCCGATCAGGTCCCACCGGGAATCGGCGAAAGGTCCCACCAGCGCGATCCGGCTCCCCTTTTTCAGGGGCAGCACGCCGCCGCGGTTCTCCAGCAGCACCATCGAACTGCGGGCCACGCGGCGCGCGGCATCGAGATGTTCCGGGGCGTAATAGCACTTCTCGCGCTCCTTCGCCTGGTAGCGGAAAGGATCGTCGAACAGCCCCAGGCGGAACTTCACGGCCAGCACCTCACGGCAAAGGCTGTCGATCAGCGACTCCGGGATACGCCCCTCCCGCACCAGTTCGGCGGCATGGAACAGGTAGGCGGCGCTCATCATGTCCATGTTGACCCCGGCGCGCAGGGCCAGTTCGGCAGCCTGCGCATCGTCGCCCGCCACGCCGTGAGCTTTCAGTTCGCCGATCGTGCCGTAGTCGGTCACCACGAATCCGCCGAAGCCCAGTTCGTCGCGCAACAGGTCGCGCATCAGCCAGCGGTTGGCCGTGGCCGGAACGCCGTCGAGGTCGTTGAACGAGGTCATCACCGTCGCGGCCCCGGCATCGAGCGCCGCCCGGTAAGGCGGCAGGTAGCTGTCGTGGAAAACCCGCTCGGACATATCGACCGCATGGTATTCGCGCCCGGCCTGCGGAGCGCCGTAGGCGGCGAAATGCTTCACGCAGGCAAGAACCGACGAAGGGTCGGACAAGTCGCCCTGATAGCCCCGCACCATCGCTTCGGCGACACGCGCGCCCAGATAGGGGTCTTCGCCCGCGCCCTCGGAGACACGGCCCCACCGGGGGTCGCGCGAAACGTCGCACATCGGCGAAAAGGTCCAATGGATGCCCATGGCCGAGGCTTCGCGAGCCGAAACGCGGGCCAGCGACTCCGCGGCGGCAGGGTCCCACGAGGCGGCGACGGCGAGGTTGATCGGGAAGATCGTCCGGAAACCGTGGATCACGTCGGCGCCGATCAGCAGCGGGATGCCCAGCCGGCTCTCCTCGACGGCGATCCGCTGCAACCGCTCGGTCTCCTCGAAGGACTTGATGTTGAATACGCTGCCGCAGCGCCCTTCGCGGACCAGCCGTTCGACGGAAAGTTCCGTCTTGTCGGGTCCCGTGACGGCGCCGCCTCCGCGCTGCTGGACCAGCTGGCCGATCTTTTCGTCGAGCGTCATGCGTTCGACCAGTTCCGCGGCGCGCCGCCGGTCCTGCGGGGTGACGGGCTGCGCCCCGGCGGGATACAGCACGAGGGCCGCCAATACGGTAAAGATGCTATTTTTCATCGGTAAAAGTTTGAAAAGACATGCGAAGGTAATGAAAATACCGCAAAAAAAGGGCTTCGGAACGGAATAAACTCACTCCCGCCCGAAGCCCCCGCGATCGCAGCGGCGTCACTCCTTCACGCAGCGCATGCCGTAGGCTGTGGTCATCTTCCGTTCGTAATAGGTCCCCTCGCCCGTGGCGTCGCCCGCCTTCCAGTCGTACATCGGGAGCGGCTTGCCGCCGGCGAGCGTCGACGAACAATAGGCTGCCGAACGCCCCGGATAGTGGATGCGGCCGTTATCGCCCTTGCGGAACATCGTCGACGGGCCGATGAGGGTTCCGCCCGAATTGAGCGCATACCAGCGGCTGTACGTGTCGCCCGAGTCCTGGTTCTTGGCGGCGTTGCCGTCCACGTAGGCAAGCAGCGACTGCCATTCGGCCGCCGTCGGCACCCGGTATCCCACCGGGCAGGGATCGTTCAGCCCCTTGCCGCCCTCGGTCCAGCCTTCGGACATCGCTGCGGACGACCGGGTATAGAACGTCGTCGGATTGCCGTTTGCCGTTGCGGCGGTCATCTCCTCGCCGCTGACCTGCCAGCCGGCGGTGCGGGAGGCGTTGAAAACCACCTCGCGCGTCATCGCGCCGAAAGCATCGGGATACTCCGCATGCCCCTCGTAATATTTGTTCTTCGAGAGGATCTTCGCGCCGATGAACGGCTCCTTGCGGCCCCACTGATAGAACAGTCCGTAGGAGCGGAAATCCTGCACACAGGCCTTCGGATCGGTCGAATGGTATTCGGCCCCGACATTGCGGTCCTGCCAGGCGATACCGCCGACGGTCACGTCCGAAGGCATCTTGTCCACGACCCAGACCAGCCACGACCAGACAACCGCGCCTTCGGCGTCGAACAGCGCGACCAGCCCGCTGCCCTGCTTCGACTTGGCCGCAGTGCAGATGATTTCATTCCGGGAAGCGTCGTAGTCAAGCCCCGAAAGCAACTCTGCGTCGGTGGTCCAGACCCAGTCCGCCGCAACGCCCTTCACATACGCGCCGTCGGTGCGCCGCGCCGGAAACGCACGGGTTTCACCCGCCCGGACCACGACCGTATTCGCTCCGGTCGACCGCTGCACGACGGTCACCTGCTGCGGTTCGACGCCCTCCATCTCGGAGGAGACGGTCAGCGTCGCGCTGCGCGGACGCACGCCCTCGCCGTCGTCGGTCAGCAACAGTTTCACGACCGAACTTTTCGTCCCTTCGGACTGCGACACGGCGCACCAGTCGGTCGCACCCTCGATTTTCCATGCCACGGATGCACGCAGGTTCAGGGCCGGTTCGCTCCCGGCGCCGTAGACGGTTATATCGGCGCCGTTCTCCGCCAGCACGAGGATCGGCTCGAACTTCTCCTGCGTCACGGTCACGGTGTGCTTCTCTTCGCCCGCGGCGTAAAAACGCACCGCGGTCGTGCGCTCCTCGGGCAGGAAACTCTGGTCGACCGTCAGAACGATCTTCTTCGTGTGCGAACCTTCGGCGACGTTGGTGCGGCACCAATCGTCGTCGCAGGAGACCGTCCACGGCGAATCGGCCGTGATTTCAAGGACGCTGCGCCCTCCGAACATATCGAACGTCACGTTATCCTCGAGCAGTGAAAGGTTGGATTCGGCGACCTCGGGATCGTCGCTGCACGCCGCACAGCAAACGGCTGCCGCGACGGTCAGAAAAAGAAAAAGTCTCTTCATCGTTGAAGTTGTATTTAAGGTTTTGTTCGAATGTCGTATTTACCAGGACACGGACGATTCGTAGGTATGCCCGAAACTGTCGGTGACCCGCACCATGCCGCCCCGCTCGCTGCCCGGATCGACCCGGAACATATGCCACGTATTGGTCGGCGTCCCTCCGCGCACACCCGTCGCCAGCACCTCCTCGTAATAGGGATCGGTGCGCTGCGTCCGCTCCATCGCCACCGCCTGCCCGCCCGAAGCGGGAATCCACTCCACGGCGCTCCAGGCCGTGTCATAACCCCAGACATTGGCATAGACACAGGCCGAATTGGTGCGTCCGGGTGCATAGAGGCGCATCTGCATATCGCGCTTCCCGCCCGCCGGCTTGTAATACCACGAGAGCCGTTCGCCATCGACCTCGACCACGGCATAGCCGCGCGGCGTGCCGTCGCAGTTGACGTCGCCGTTGATGAACAGGTCGCCCGGCGTGCGGGCGATGCAGTGCATGACCTTGCGTCCGTCGTCGTAACGGTAAATGTCATGGTAGTGCTTGTGCCCCCCGAAGGCATGGACCTTATAGGGGCTTATCGCATCGAGGAAACGCTGGAAATTGCGGTGGTTGCGCGCTGCGGTGTTCTTCGTGTGATAGAGAATCGGGCAATGGGACGAGACGACGAGCGTGCTGCCCGCCGGAACGTAGCGCAAATCGGCTTCGATCCAACGGCAAATTTCGTCCGTAAGACCGATCGTATACTCCTCCCCGGCGGTCGGCGCATGGTCGAAAAGGATGTTGTCGAGGAACAGATAATGGATTTTCCCGATGTTCACCGAGTAGTTCGCCGGACCGAAATAGCGTTCGTAGCTCTGCAAGGCGAGCGAATCGGTCAACTCGGCCGGATCGTGATCGTGGTTGCCCGGCAGGCTGAAGGTCGTGAAGCCAAGCGTCTCCAGCCCCTGACGGTACTTCGGGAAAAGCGACATATCGTTCCAGACCAGATCGCCCAGGCTGACTCCGTAAACCTCCGTCGGAAGCCCCTGCACGGTTTTCAGCACATCGGGAACGACATGACCGAGATAGGAATCCACCGACGTGTTATCGGCAGCCAGCTGAATGTCGGCCATAACGATCAGCGAATGGCGGTCGGACGGAGTCTTGCGTCGTGTCAGCGTAAAATCGGCCCGGTTGACGGCCTGTTTGCGGTCGATTTTGCGGTAGAACCGCGGACAGCCCTGCGTGGCGGGAATCTCGCAGTCGGCAGGCACGGAGACAAAGACGAAATTGCGCCGCGCGAGGTCGGAGGCCAGATAGTAAATCCCCCGTTCGTCGGTCGCCGTCACCTCCAGGCCGTCGCTCACCACCACCCCGGCAATGCCATTGCCGGCGCTGTCCTTCACGATTCCCTTCACCGTCATTCCGGCCTTATCGGGAATCTGTCCGGCGGTCGGGCCGTCGTCACCGCCGCCCTCCGAGGAGGAGCAGGCCGCCAGGACAAGGGCGGCGAGGCACACCGACAGAAGCCGCATGTAGAATTTTGACATATTTTTTTGCATTGAGGATGCGGAGGAGGCCGGACCTCCTCCGCATCACGGTTATTTCATCACGACCCGGATGATTACGCTGTTCTTTTCGGGACGCACCTTGCCCTGATCATCGGCCCTGACGGAAAGCGGCAGCACATAGGAGGAATCAATGCCGTCGGCAAGCATCGAAGCGGCATCGAAGCGGATTTCGGCGCGGTCCATGACCCTGTCCCCCGACAAGTGCACTTCGGGGTCGAAGGCGAAATACCTGTCGGGCATCACCTTCAGTTCGAGTCCGTTTTCCACGTTATAGACATCGAGCACGGAGGGGTCGACCACCAGTTTCACGGTGATTCCGTCGTCATTGTAACCGCCCTTGTAAAGATAGAGATCGTAAACGCACGCCTGGCCCGAAGCGGCATCGTATTCGAGGACCTGGAAATCGTTCTTCGGGATGCAGACCATAGTGTCCACCGTCTCGTAGACGACGTAATCGTCGCCGCACCCTACGGCTCCCAGCAGAAGCAGGAGGCATATCGCAAGATTCTTCATCGCAATCGGATTATTAAGGTTAGTAACCGGGATTCTGCACGAGGTTGTAGTTGATATTGATTTCGCTCAACGGAATGGCCATCCAGTAGGTCTTGGGGGATTCGAACGTGCGGACGCCGCTCTCCTTCATCGTGGAGACCCGGTAGAAATCGGCCGCCGTCCTGCCGTCGAGGTTCCACGCCTTGGGACGCCGGGACATCGCTTCGCCCGCCTCTTTCCAACGGCGCAGGTCGTGGTAGCGCATGCCCTCCATCAGCAGTTCGATCGAACGCTCCCGGTGCAGCACCTTGCGCAGTTCGTCGCCGGTGGGAATGCCCCCGGCCAAGGCCCACGAATCCTTGAAATCGGGCAGCCCCGAGCGGCGGCGGACCAGATTCAGGTAATTGAGGCTCGCGTCGCTCAACGACCCGTTGTATTCGAAATCGGCCTCGGCATAGCTCAGGTAGAGTTCCGCAAGGCGGATGTAAGGATAGGCGTACTTGCGGTAGGTCCACGACTTGGTGTCGTAGTTGAAGGCCGACTGGCGGTGAATCCACTTCTTGAGAATATAGCCCGTACAGCTCTGGTACTCCTTCGAGGCGTCGAGCACGCTGCCCTGCATCTCGCCGGCGCGGCATTTGAGAATGAACTCCTCGCCGTTGATGGCGTACTTGCCGCGGTCGTAGCCCACCGACGCATAGAAGCGCGGCTCCTTGTAGACATGGAGGTTGGCAGTCTCCTTTTCGGCATTATAGGCATAGGGGTCGATATGCATGGTCTCGGGGTCTCGGTCCCACGGCAGGCCGTTGTGCGTGTAGTACATCTCCACGCACTCGAACGTCGGAACGATGTTGATGCAGAAGCCGTCGGTACTGTACGGCAGCTTCAGGCGCGCGCCTCCGTAACGCTGCAAGTGCCCGATGCCGGTCTGGTCGCCCATTGCCCAAAGGTACTCGGTCGTGTTCCAGAGCGGTTCGACGAAGCAGTCGTGGTAGTTGATCTCGCCGCGCTCGGCAGCGGTTGCAGCCGCAGTCGCGTTCGGGCTTTCGTAGAGCCTGTGCCCGTTGTCCTCGGCCAGCGTGATCGCTTCCTGGCAGGCGTCGAGCGCCCACTTCCACTTTTCGGGATTGTAGGTCTGGCTCATCAGCGGCGTGCCGTCGTTGTTGCGGAAACGCGCGTAGAACTCCGTGTTGCCGTTGCAGAGCGGACTGGCGGCATAGAGCAGCAGCCGGGCCTTCATCGCCTTGGCCGCCACCGAGGTGGCGCGCCCCAGGTCGGCATCGGGACGCGTCGGATACCCGTGCAGCAAATCGGCCGCGCGGTCGTAGGTCTCGGCGATGAACGTCACGCATTCGTCGAACGGACTGCGGGCCACATAGACCTGCTCCTCGGGAAGCCCCATGTCCAGCTGCCCCCTGACGAGGATGACCGGGCCGTAGTGAGTCAGCAGCACCCAGTGGTAATAGGCGATCAGAAAATAGGCTTCGCCCTTGAACTCGTCGGCCACGGACGGCGAGATGCCCGGGACTGCGTCGATGTTGTCGATCATAATGTAACAGTAGCGGATGCCCTTGTACATGTCGTAGTTCGTGCGCCCGGACGGGGAAGAGGTCGTCGCGTCCCACAGACCGTAGTAGGTCTGGCTGGCGTTCTCCTCGTTGTAGAGCATGCTCTTGTAGGGGAAATAACGGGTCTGGCCGTTGGTGGCGGTGATAATGTCGTCGCCGGCGCAGAAGTCGGGCATGTAGCGGTAGGCCGCGATGTTGGGGGCGTAGGTGTAGAGCGTATTGAGGTACTTGCGGGCCTCCTTGGAGGTTTTGAAGATGTCCTCCTGCGTCGCCTGCCCCTCGGGAACCACGTCGAGGAAATCGCACGCGGCAAGCGCTCCGGCGCACGCAAACAGCAAAATGGATATGATTTTTTTCATGTCGCTCGAATTTTAGAAGTTATACTGAAGGCCGAGTTTCACCACGCGCTGCAACGGGTATTTCAAGCCGTTGCCGCTTCCCATTTCGGGGTCCCAGTATTTGAAGGGCGAAATGATGAACAGATTCGTGCCGGCCAGATAGGCGCGCAGGCTTTTGTACGTGAAACCCAGTTCGACGCTCTTCAGGCGCAGGTAGCTGCCGTTCTTGATCCAGAACGACGAGGTCTGCGTGTTGTTGGCGTTGTAGCGGTAATCCAGGCGCGGATAGGCGGCATTGGGATTGGGATCGGCTTCCGACCAGTGGTCGTCGGCAACGTACTGCGTCATGTTGAAGCCCGAATACTGATTGTCGCGGAACGGGTGCATGTCGTACATGCGCAGCGAGACGCGCGCCGTGCCCTGGAAGAAGAACGAGAAGTCCCAGCGTTTGTAGTTGACCGAGGCGCCGAAGCCGTACAAGATCTCGGGCACGGTGGGATAACCCAGCGACGTGCGGTCGTTGGCGTCGATCACGCCGTCGCCGTTCAGGTCGCGGTATTTGATGTCGCCAGGCAGATAATCGGGCATGAAGGTCTGCCGGGGCGAGTTGTCGATCTCCTCCTGCGAGGCGAAAAGGCCGTCGGCGACCAGTCCGTAAACCGAATTGACGGGTTTGCCCAGCACGGAGTTGTATTTGTTGGGCAGGTATTTCGCCTCGTCGCGGGCCTTCACCTCGTTGTGCGCATAGGTGAACGTTCCGCGCACGGAGACCAGCAGGTCCTTGTTGAACGCCTTGTTGTATTCGAGCGAAACATCGACGCCGCGGTTCTCCACCTCACCCAGATTGCCGTAGGGCGTGACGCCCGAAAGGCCCATCGTCGAGGGCAGCGAACGCCGCTGCATGAAGATGCCGGTACGATTTTCCTTGTAAACGTCGACGTTCAGCGTCAGGGCGTCGAACAGTCCCAGTTCAAGTCCTACGTTAAGTTTGGTGCTCTCCTCCCACGTGGCCAGGGGATTGCCCACGGTCTTGATCTCGTGTCCGGTCTGCTTGACGAAGTTGGGCGAAAACCACACGTAGAGCGCCTTGTTCATGTTGACCGTCGTGAGATAGGGGAAACGGACGATATTGTTGCTGCTGTCGGCCAGATAGTCGTTGCCCGAAAGACCGTACGAAGCACGGATTTTCAGCAGGTTCACCTTGCTGCGGATACCTTCCCAGAACGGTTCGCCCGACACGACCCACGCTCCGGCGATCGAGGGGAAAAACCCGAAACGACGACCCGATATGAAGTTCTCCGAGCCGTTGTAGCCGAAGTTGAACTCCATCAGGTAGCGGTTGTCATACCCATAGGTAAAACGTCCGGCGAGACCCTGCTCGCGGTAAGGAAGCACCTTGTACTCATCATTGGCGGGCTGATTGTCGACCTTCTCCTTCTGGTGGTAGACGAACAGGGCGTTGACGTCGTGTTTGCCGAACGTGCGCGAATATTCGATCTGCCCCTGCAACGAGATCTCACGGTAACCGTTCCGCCCCGTGGAGGTTCCCAGATAGGACGATCCGGGCGTGCCGATGCTTTGCAGGTTGTAGTCGAAAGTCCCGTCGCCGTTGTCGGTATAGTCGGTCATTTCGTAATAATAGGGAGAAAAAGAACGGTAAGTCGCCGCATAGGTCTTGTTGTAGAACGAGACCATGCCCCGAACCTTCAGTCCCTTGGTGACGAAATCGAGGTCCTGGTCCACCGAGAAGGTCGTGGTGATGTACTGCGTATGGCGCTGTCCGTATCCGCGGCTCAACAGGGCATAAGGATTGATGTCCGTAGAACCACCGTCCCACGAAGGGGCATTTCCGAAAATCGGGTCGTCGAGATCCTCCACGGAGCCTTTGGGATAGATGGCCGGGAAAGCGACCGGATTGGCGCGCATCGTATAGTAGAACAGGTCTTTCACCTCTTCGACGGGACGGTGCCAGAAAAGCAGTTGCGTGTTCATCTTCAGACTCACGCGGGTCGTTCGGGTGAGCTGCGCGCCGACGTTGGCCTGGAAAAGGTATTTCTGCGAATTGATGTTGGTGTTGAATTTCGACTCCGCGGGCTTCTTCAGGATACCGTTTTCGTTGAAGATCGAAGCATTGAGGAAATAGTCGACCACCTTGCCGCCGCCCCGCACATTGAGATTCATGTTCTCGTTGACCGTAAAATCCTTGAAAAGCATCGAATACCAGTCATTGTCGGGATAGACGTAGGGATTGAGCCGGTTGCGCGTGCCCGTGATCTTCTCGTCCGAAAAGTGCTGCACATAAGTTTCGCCCGCCGGGGTGCGGGTGCGCAGCGCCTCGTTGTAGTTCTCCATGTAAGTCACGCCGTCGGCGATGTCCTGCACGCGCGTCGGCATCGAAATGCCCGACTCGAGACGAACGTTGATCGCCATCTTCTCCGACTGGCGGCCGTTTTTGGTGGTAATGATCATTACGCCGTTGGCGCCGCGCGAACCGTAGAGCGCCGTGGCCGTGGCGTCGCGCAGGATCGAAAACGACTCGATCGCCTCGGGCGGAATGTTGTTGAGCATCTCCGAGACGATCTCCACGCCGTCGAGAATCAGCAGCGGCGATTTGTTAGCCCCGAAGGTCGAGATGCCGCGAATCCAGAAATTCGCACCGTCGGCGCCGGGTTCGCCCGACGACTGGGTCGAGATGACGCCGGCGATCTTGCCCGCGAACGAGGTCGAGAGGTTGCTCGACGTCACCTTGAGCGTACTGGGACGCACGACCTGCACGGCTCCCACCAAACTCTCCTTCTTCTGCGTGCCGAAGGCCACGACCACCACGTCGTCCATGACGTTCGACGCCTCGATCAGCGTCACGAGCTTGAACAGTTCGACATCGGCGACGGCGATCTTCTTGGTGTCGTAGCCCAGAAAAGCGAAGGTGACGTGTTTCGTTCCCGCCGGCACCTTGAGGGTGTAGTTGCCGTTGATGTCCGAGGTGGCGCCGACGGTCGTCCCCTCGACATAGACCGAAACACCGACGATGGGCTTGTTGTCGGCCGAAGAGATCACCGTCCCCTGCAAGACGATTTCCCTACCGGAATTCGCAGCCGGGAGGGGGGGGGTGACGGCGGCGTTTTTCCGAGCGGGCGCTTTCGAGATGATCACTTGGTTTTCGCGCACCCGTCCGGTCAGCTCCGTTCCCTTGAGGACCGCGGACAGCAGTTCGTCGATGGTCGCAGACCTGACCGAAACCGAAACCCGGCGGTCGAGCAGCGGCCGCACGTCGTCGGTGTAAATGAAGGCGTAGCGGCTGGTCCGCTCGACCTCGGCAAAGACGCTCGACAGCGTTGCGTCCTTCATCTTCACGGTCAGCGACGATTTGGCCCCGGCGTCCTGCCGGGAGGCCCGGACGGGCTGGAGATTCACCGGAAGCAACAGCATCGCCGCCGCAAGAATCCGCAGCATACGGCATGTCGAGCCACTCCTCACAAAGAAAAGTTTCTTCATAAGTAACAGTATTAAGGTTAGTATTTAAGACTGGAATTGGTTGTCAGCGATATACGGCGTCGGCGCAATCGTCGGGGGCAGGCCTCACCGCCACCGAGCCGTCGGGCCCCCGGACGTAGGCAATCCGGAAAATGTCGGAGAGCACGTCGAGCGTGCCGTCCAGGTCGTCGAACAGGATCAGCTTGCCGGTACACTTCCGGCTCCCGATCTCCCCGGAGCAGGTTATTTCGATCTTGTAGAACGCAGCCACCTTTTGCAGGACTTCGAACAGCGTGTTCGAGGTGAAGAACAACAGTCCGTCCTTCCAACTGATGTATTTATAGGGATCGACCTCGTAGACCGAATAGCTGCCGTCCTTCATCGAGAAGCGTTCCGAAGGATTCAGCGTCACCGATTCGCCGTTGGCCACGTCGATGGCCACGGAGCCTTCGACCAGCACCACGGCCGACGAACCGTCGGCCCGGGGCGCGGTCGTCACGTCGAACGACGTGCCCAGCACGCGGGTCGCAAAATGGTCGGTGTGCACGATGAAGGGACGGTTCGCATCCTTCGCCACCTCGAAATAGGCTTCGCCCTCGACGAAGACGTCGCGCGTGTCACCGAACGCCGACGGGAAACGGAGCACCGACGCCGAATTGATCCACACCCGCGTCCCGTCGGAGAGTTGCAGATGTGCGCGCTTGCCCTTGGGGACCACCAGTTCGCTCGTATGCACGCGCACCTCCTGCCGGGGTGTCCTGCGATCGGTCTCCGCCCCTTCGTTCTCCTTGCCGTCGATCAGGATTTCGCCCTTGGGCGTAAGGCTGATACGGGCGATGTCGTCGTACACCTCGCGGCTGCCTTCGCGGGTCACGAGCGTGATGTTCTCATAGGCCTCGGCCGAAGGCAGCCCGGAACCCGTGAAATCCGCACTCCAGAACAGGGCCGCCACGACGCCGGCGACCAGCAGGGAAGCGGCGGCGAAGAGCGCCGTCCGGTTGCGGCGGCGGGGAGGGGCTGCAAAACGGCGCCGGGCGTAATGGTCGGTCAGGATGCGGTCGAGCAGCAACTGTTTCTCCACGGACGGCAGCGCGGGATGGGTCTTGCCCACACGGCGCACCAGGCTCACGGCGCGCTCGAATTCGACCAGGTCCTGCGGATGGCGTTCGGTGTAACCGCACCAATAGCCGTCCTGCGCCCGCTCGGGATCGAGACACCACAAAACGAAGTCCGGGTCGGAGGTGAAGAACTCCGCCGTGTGCTTCTTAATATCGTCCGGTTTTATCATTGATTCCAATCGTAATCTTCAAACTGCATGCTGCGGCTGCGGCGCCGCGCTCTTCCCTATGACGGCGAATCCGCCGTTTTGTCCCCCTCGAACCGCAAAAAACAGCGTCCGCCGTGTCAAGTGGCTATTTTCATCGTCTTGCCGCACTCCCTGCCCTTCCGAAGTTTGCCCAGCCCCTTCGACACGAACTTGCGGACGGCGTGGGGCGTGGCGTCGAGTATGACGGCGATGTCGTCATACTCCATCTCGTAGACGAAGCGCAGCAGCAGCGCCTCGCGCTGCTTGGGCGAGAGCTGGTTGAGCAGCGACTCGATCGTTTGGCGGATGCGCAGCACGTGCTCCGATTCGATCATCGCGTCGAGCGAGGTCAGCGACACCCGCAATCCCGGCTCCCGGTCCGAAAGGTCGCATTTGTCCACCCGCGAACGGTGCAGGTCGACCAGGCGGTTGTGAACGATCCGGAAAAGGTAGGCCTTGATGTTGACGATGCGGCCCAGGTCGACCTGGCGGGTCATAATGTCGAGGAATATGTCGTGGATGACATCCTTGACCGTTTCGTTGTCGAAACCGAACCCCATGCCGTAGGCATAGAGCGCATCGGCGTAACTGTTATACAACATAACATATACGTCGGTCTCTTCGGCATACTGCCGGTCGATTCGTCGGGTGTCGTACTTGCGTTGCCGAAACATTCGGTTCATTGGTTTGGTCGGTCATTCGATATAACGGAAAACCGTCCGGTTTGTCCCCCTGCAAGCGGTAAAAATCGAATAAAAAATGCGAAATAGCAAATTTTCGCTCCCCGGGGGACAAAACCGGAAACAGTTCGTCTTAAATTCGAAACCAATCTCTTTCGGAAAAATGATACGAAAACCGTATTTCAGTCTGTTCCTGCTCTGCCTGCCGCTCTTCTCGCTGTGCAGTTCGGGAAACGACGATCCCGCACCCGCCCCTGCACCTGGAAAAGAGTGGCTCGATCCGATTCGCGTCGCCACCTACAACATCCAGTACGACAACTCTTCCGATCAAGACAACAAATGGACGACCCGCCGGGATTTGCTTCGCCAACTACTCCAGAGCGAGAAGTTCGACATCTTCGGAGCGCAGGAGCCTTATCTGACCCAGATCAAGGACATCGAGCCGTTCCTCGACGGATACACCTGGGTCGGAGAAAACGTCATCGGTGACAAAACGGCCCAACGACGCCACTACAACCCCGTTTTCTACCGCAAGGACAAATTCGAAGTATTGGATATGGGATCGTTCTGGTACTCCGAAACGCCTTCCGCCCCCGGGTCCAAAGGCTGGGACTCCTATTCGCCCCGCATGTGCAACTGGGTGCATTTCCGCATCCGCGCGAACGGACGGGAATTCTACCATTTCAATTCGCACTTCGACCACATAGGGACCACGGCCCGCGCCGAGAGCGCCAAACTGCTGGTGGCCAAGGTCCGGGAGATCGCAGGCGGCAAACCGGCCTTTTGCACGGGTGACTTCAATTCGAACCAAAACACCGAAGCCTACAAAACGATCGCCGGATCAGGCATCCTTGCCGACAGCTACGTCCGCTGTCCGTCCAAGACCAACGGAGACTGGCCCACCTACAACGGCTACAAATACATCTCGACGCCTCCCGCCGCTGCGTCGCGCATCGACCACGTCTTCGTCACGCCGAAGGACACGAAGGTCGTTTCGTGGCGCATCGTCAACAACAGTTACAACCGGAAATACCCCTCGGACCACTTCCCGGTCGTGATCGAATGGTCGCTGGCCGAATAGCCAGCCTTGCTGCCGGCAAATAAAACCTCTTCGCCAGTTGGCGAAGAGGTTTTATTTGCCAAGGGATAAACGGAACGGACAGAAGCGCTTTTTTCCGCGCCCAGAGCCGGAAACCATCCCCCTTTCCGCTTTTACCCGCGAGCGTCTCCGATTATTGAAAAGAAATTCGTATCTTTGTGGGCTTGTTTCACGATAAGCGCAATTTGTCTGACAGCAACATAAACGAAACGAATAAATGGCGTTACAATGCGGCATCGTCGGCTTGCCGAACGTGGGTAAATCGACCCTTTTCAACTGTCTGTCCAATGCAAAGGCACAGGCGGCAAACTTTCCTTTCTGCACCATCGAGCCCAATGTGGGCGTGATCACGGTCCCCGACCGGCGGCTGATCCGCCTCGCGGAGATCGACAACCCCAAGCGCGTGGTCCCGACGACGATCGAAATCGTCGACATCGCGGGCCTCGTGAAGGGCGCCTCGAAGGGCGAAGGTCTGGGCAACAAATTTCTGGGCAACATCCGCAACACGAATGCGATCATCCACGTCCTGCGGTGCTTCGACAACGGCAACATCACCCACGTCGACGGCTCGATAGACCCCGTGCGCGACAAGGGCATCATCGACACCGAATTGCAGCTGAAGGATCTCGAAACCGTCGAGAACCGGCTCTCCAAGACCCAGAAGCAGGCCACCTCGGGCGGCGACAAGCAGGCCAAGCGCGCCGTGGAGCTGCTCTTGCAGTACAAGGCGGTGCTGGAACAGGGGCTTTCGGCCCGCACCGTGGAACTCGACAAGGAGGACCGCAAACTGGTCGCCGACCTCAACCTGCTGACCGACAAGCCCGTGTTGTACGTCTGCAACGTCGACGAAAAGAGCGCCGCGACGGGCAACGCCTACACCGAGGCCGTCCGGGAGGCCATCGCCGGCGAGCAGGCCGAAATGCTCGTCATCGCCGCCGCCACGGAGGCCGACATCGCCGAACTGGAAGACTTCGACGAGCGGCAGATGTTCCTCGAAGACCTGGGACTGGAGGAGTCGGGCGTGGCGCGCCTGATCAAATCGGCCTACAAATTGCTCAACCTCGAAACGTTCTTCACCACCGGGGCCGACGAGACCCGCGCCTGGACCTACCTGCGCGGCATGAAAGCCCCGCAGACGGCCGGCATCATCCACACCGATTTCGAAAAGGGGTTCATCCGCGCCGAGGTCATCAAGTACGACGACTACACCGCTCTGGGTTCGGAGAAGGCGTGCCGCGATGCGGGCAAACTGTCGATCGAAGGCAAGGAGTATGTCGTCGAGGACGGCGACATCATGCACTTCCTGTTCAACGTCTGACGCCGCAACCCGGGATCGTAAAAAAATTAAAGAATACAGCTATGGAAAGACCAGTTCGGGTGCGCTTCGCGCCCAGCCCCACCGGGCCGCTGCACATCGGCGGCGTCCGTACGGCACTGTACAACTACCTGTTCGCCCGCCGGCACAAGGGAACGATGATCCTGCGCATCGAGGACACCGATTCGCAGCGGTTCGTCCCCGGAGCGGAGGATTACATTCTGGAATCGCTCAAATGGTGCGGCATCGAGATCGACGAAGGCGTGGGCGTCGGAGGGCCTCACGCCCCCTACCGCCAGAGCGAGCGGCGCGAAATCTACCTCAAATACGCCCTGCAACTCGTCGAGGCGGGCTGGGCCTACTACGCCTTCGACACGGCCGAGGAATTGGACGCCCTGCGCAGGGAGGCCGAGGCGCGCGGCGAGGCGTTCGCCTATAATTATGCGGTGCGCGAAAAGCTGGCCACGTCGCTGGCGCTGCCCGCCGAGGAGGTGAAGGCGCGCCTCGACCGCGGCGACCAGTGGGTGATCCGCTTCCGGATGCCCGAAAACGAAACGGTCGCGATGGACGACCTGATCCGCGGACACGTGGAGGTCAACACCTCGACGCTGGACGACAAGGTGCTCTACAAATCGGCCGACGCGCTGCCCACCTACCACCTGGCAAACATCGTCGACGACCGGCTGATGGAGGTGTCGCACGTCATCCGCGGCGAAGAGTGGCTGCCGTCGCTGCCGCTGCACTACCTCCTGTACAAAGCCTTCGGGTGGACGGACGTGCAGCCCCGGTTCGCCCACCTGCCCCTGCTGCTCAAACCCACGGGCGGCGGCAAGCTCTCGAAGCGCGACGGCGACAAGATGGGATTCCCGGTATTTCCGCTCTTCTGGACCTCTCCGACGGGTGAGACCGCCCACGGCTACCGCGAGGACGGCTATTTCCCCGAGGCGTTCATCAACATGCTGGCGCTGCTGGGCTGGAACCCCGGCACGGAGCAGGAGATCTTCTCGATGCAGGAGCTGATCGACAGCTTCTCGCTCGACCGCGTCTCGAAATCGGGCGCCCGATTCCAGCCCGACAAGGCCCGGTGGTTCAACGCCCAGTACATGCACCACAAGACCGACGCCGAACTGGCGGCCCTCTACCAGCCCGTCCTGCGCAGCCACGGCATCGAGGTTTCGGACGCCGTGGCCGGCAAAGCCGCGGGCATTATGAAGGAGCGCGCGACGTTCACGACCGATCTGTGGGACCTCACGTCGTTCTTCTTCGAGGCTCCCCGGGAGTACGAGGAAAAGCAGGTGCGCAAGTACTGGAAGGGGCAGAATCCCGCCATTCTGCGGGAGTTGCGCGACGTGCTGGCGGGAATCGACGACTTCTCGCTGGAGAACACCGAACGCATCGTCCACGCCTGGATCGAGGAGAAGGGCTACGGCATGGGCCAGGTGATGAACACCCTGCGGCTGGCCCTCGTGGGCGCCGGAAAAGGCCCGGGCATGTACGACGTAACGTCGTTCATCGGCAAAGAGGAGTGTCTGAAGCGTATCGACAATCTGCTGACCAATCTAAAACCCGCAATAGAGTAAAGTCGCCCTTTTCAAAGGGAGATTCAGAGGGATTTTCAACATGAGCCCCGGCGTTAAAAACGCCGTAATATAAGTTCGATGGGGGTTCATAGACAAAATCGCTCCGATCTAAAAACAACCTAACCCCGTCGAACTTATATTAAACTATGGTACAAATCGAACAACACGTCTGGGGCATGACCCCGGAGGGCGAGGCAATCATTCGCTACACGCTGCGCAACGACTCGGGAGCCGAAGTGCAGCTCACGAACTACGGCGCGGCGATCGTCTCGGTGAAGATGCCCGACCGCGAGGGCCGCATGGCCGACGTGGCGCTGGGATACAAACACCCCGAAGGCTACTTCTTCGACGGAGCCGCCTCGGGAAAGAGCGTGGGACGCTGCGCCAACCGCATCGCCTTCGGGCAGATGACCGTCGAGGGCAAGGAGTACCGGCTGGAGGTCAACAACAGCGTGAACCACCTGCACGGCGGAACGAAGAACTTCGCCAACCGCATCTGGGAGAGCCGCGTGGAGACCAACCGCGTGGTGATGTCGCTCGTCTCGGAGGACGGCGACCAGGGCTATCCCGGCGAGCTGTGCGTCGAGGCCGTATTCGATTTCGACGACGACAACGCGCTGGAGATCACCTACCTCGCACGGACCGACAAGACGACCGTGGTGAACCTCACCAACCATGTCTATTTCAACCTCGCGGGCGAAGGCAGCGGGTCGGTGCTCGACCACGAACTGCGCCTGAACAGCTCGAAGATTCTGGAAATGAACGAACGCCAGATCCCCACGGGCAAGCTCCTGGACGCAGCCGGAACCCCGCAGGATTTTCGGGAATTCCGCTCTTTCCGCCCCGGCATCTCGTCGGAGTTCAACCACATCCGCGACTTCAAGGGCTATGACCATCCCTTCGTCGTCGACGGCTGGAAGCCCAACATCCTGGGCGAGGTCGGCACCCTGCGCGAACCCCGGTCGGGCCGTTCGGTGACGGTGCTCTCGTCGCAGCCCAGCGTGATGATCTACACGGGCAACTGGCTCGCGGGCGGATGCCCCGAAACCAAGTCGGGCGGCCGCTATGCCGACTACGACGGCGTGGCGATGGAGTGCCAGAACTACCCCGACGCCGTGAACCATCCCGAATTCCCCTCGCCGCTGCTCCGCCCCGGCGAAACCTACTGCCAGAAGATCGTTTTCCGCTTCGGAACGTTCTAAGGAATTAAAAATGAAAAATTAAGAATTAAAAATTACCTGCGGAAAATCGCACTGTGCGTTTCGACAAATTGGAGGACCGAACTTATTTTCGGCACCAGATACATCGAAATTTACGGGTATCCTTTCCGACAATTTTTAATTCTTAATTTTTAATTTTTAATTTTTATTACTTACCTTTGCACCCGATATTTCAAAGGGGTGCCTTACTGTCAGGCTGAGATTATACCCATTGAACCGGAGACGGGTAATGCCGAGACCGGGACGAAGCGTAATCAACAACACATACCCCTTTTCAGTCCATTAACTCAAAAAGTTTAACGATGAAAAGGATTTTTCTTTCACTTGCGGCCGCCGCGCTCTGCTCGGCCGCACAGCTGCGGGCTGAAGAGAAGCAGCCCGCCAACCAAAACGCCGGCGATTCGGTCAGAATGTACCGCTTGCAGGAGGTCGAGGTGACCACCACGCGCGCAACCCCGACCACCCCCGTGGCCTACTCCGACATCCGGCGCGAAGAGATCGCCCGCAACAGCTACGGAACCGACATCCCCACGCTGCTGGCCCTGACCCCCTCGATGATCGCCACCAACGAAACGGGCATCGGCATCGGCGGCACGGCCGTGCGCCTGCGCGGCACGGACCCGACGCGTCTCAACGTCACGATCAACGGCGTGGCGATGAACAACCCCGACTCGCACTCGATGTACTGGTACGACACCCCCGACCTCGTCTCGGCCGTGGGAAGCATTCAGGTGCAGCGCGGCGCCGGCATCTCGACCAACGGCACGGGAGCCTTCGGCGGAGCGGTCAACATGTCGACCGACGCCCTGCAAACCGAATTCGGCGGCGACGCGTCGCTCTCCTACGGCTCGTACAACACCAACAAGCAGGCCGTGCACATCTCCTCGGGCCTGATGGGCGGCCACTGGACCCTCGACGCGCGGCTGACGCACATCGGCTCGGAAGGCTACATCGACCGCGGAGCCACGGACCTCAAATCCTACATGTTCCAGGCCGGCTACTACAACGGCAGCACGATGCTCAAGCTGATTTCGTTCGGCGGCAAGGCCAAAACGGGACTCACCTACACGGGCGCGACGAAAGAGGAGATGCGTCTCAACGGCCGGAGGTTCCACACCGAGGGCATGTACTACACCTCGAACGGACCGCACTCCTATTATTATATGAAGGACGGCGAGCGGCAGCGCGCCACGGTAGACTATTACGACGATCAGACGGACAACTACCTGCAAATCAACAACCAGCTGGTGCTCTCCCACCGTTTCAACGAGAAGTGGACCCTCAACGCCACGGGATTCTACACCTATGGCTACGGCTTCTACAAGCAGTACAAGGACGCACGCACGCTCTCCGAATACCTCAATATCCCGACCGACGTCGCTGCCGGAAAGGAGGCCGACCTCGTCCGCGAGAAGATCATGCGCAACCACCTCGGAGGTCTGAACGCCTCGGCGGCCTACTCGGTGCGGAAGCTCGACCTCGCCTTCGGCGGTTCGTACAGCTACTACTCCTGCCCCCACTGGGGCGTGCTCGACTGGGTGGACGGACTGGAAGGCAGCCAGATCGGCGGCCGCTGGTACGACAACGACGTGGACAAGCACGACGCCAACCTCTTCGCTCGCGCCAACTGGTCCGTGGCCAAAGGGTTGAGGCTCTTTGCGGACCTCCAGTACCGCTATGTCAGCTATCAGGCCTGGGGCGTCAACGACAACTACGTTTCGGAGGAGGTCGGGATGCAGCCCATCAACGTGGACAAACAGTACCACTTCTTCAATCCCCGCGCCGGCGTGAGCTACACGCTCGCCGAGCGCAACAACTTCTACCTCTCGTTCGCCGTGGCCCAGAAGGAACCCACGCGCAGCGACTTCACCGACCGTTACAAGTTCGCGGCCGACGACACCTACCCCTCGTCGGAAAAGCTCTACGACTGGGAGCTGGGCTACCAGTACACGGCGCCGCGCCTCTCGCTGGGGGTGAATCTCTACTACATGAAGTACAAGGACCAGCTCGTGCCGACGGGCATGGTGAACGACGACAGCAACGCCCTCAACACCAACGTCCCGGACAGCTACCGCCGGGGCGTGGAGCTGTCGGCCTCGTGGCGCGCAACCGGGTGGTTCACCGTGGGGGCCAACGCCACCTTCTCGCAGAACCGCATCGAGAACTACGTCGACGCACTGAAGGATAGCCCCACCTACGGCAAGGAGCTGGGCGACATGACCATCGCCTATTCGCCCGACGTCATCGCCAACGCCTTCCTGAATTTCCACCACCGCGGATTCGAAGCCGTGTTCCACACCCAGCACGTCGGCAAGCAGTATTTCACCAACAACGAGAACGACGCCCTGTCGCTGGACGCCTACTGCGTGACCAACCTCAACCTCGCCTATACGTTCCGCACCCGTTCGGCGCGCAGCGTTCGGCTGGGCCTGCTGATCAACAACCTGTTCAATGCGGAATACGAGAGCAACGGCTACGGGTATTCGTACATGGACACGTGGAGCGGACCCGCGCCCGTACGCATCGACGAGGCCTACTACTTCCCGCAGGCGCCGCTGAACGTGCTGGCGAACGTCACGGTGAAATTTTAAAACGCGCGATTTCAACGTCGCTGAAACCGAATTTCAGCTCTGAAAACTAAATAATTGTACTTCGTGCATTGCGAGGCGTCGCAGATGCCGTGGCAATCCGGGCGAAAGTCGTGACCTTACAACGCTTCCAGCAGATTCCCACGTCGGACCTTCGGTCCTCTTCGGAATGACAATACGAATGTTGAAACAATGGACATAAAACTCCTCCTGCAAATCGCCGGCGTCCTGTTGGGATTGCTCTACCTCTGGCTCGAATACCGCGCCGACATCCGGCTGTGGATCGTGGGGCTTGTCATGCCTCTGATCCACGGGGCGCTCTACTACAAATCGGGGCTGTATGCCGACTGCTCGATGCAGGCTTACTACGTGCTGGCGGGGCTGTACGGGTGGCTCGTGTGGCGCAGGAGGGGCCGAAAAACGGACGCCGGGCTGACCGGCCCTGAAGATGCGGAGGGCGCAAAGCGGGCCGCCGCGCTGCGCATCGGCCACACGCCCCTGCGGACGGTCCCGGCGCTCGCAGGGGTCTACGCCGCGGCGCACATCGGGCTGTACCTGCTGCTGACCCGCTTCACGGACAGCACCGTACCCTTCTGGGACGCGGGGACCACGGCGCTGTCGGTCGTGGCGATGTGGATGCTGTCGCGCAAGCTGGTGGAGCAATGGCTCGTGTGGCTGGTCGTGGATCTGGTGACCGTCGGGCTTTACCTCTATAAGGACCTGCCCTACACCGCGGGGCTTTACGCCCTCTACTCGGCGCTGGCCGTGGCGGGTTACCTCCGATGGCGGCGGCAGGCCCGGGCTTAAAAATCCGTTTTACCTGCGAACGCGCGAACATGCGAACAAGGGGTGTTCGCCCCTGTTCGCGCGTTCGCCCGGTTAAGAACCGGGATTTGCATTGCGACTGGCAGCTTCGGCCCGCTCTCCGCCCGGTTCTGCGCCCGGTTAAGAACCGGGGTTTCAGGTTGCGAAAGGGGCCATTTTGCACCTCCTCCCGCCGCGTTCCGCGGCGAACGATTCCGGCC
>ERZ831979.730-NODE-730-length-35404-cov-16.965006_pt1 | contig 35404 bp, 57 predicted proteins | sample MGYA00519952_ERZ831979 | MGnify/ENA primary metagenome ERZ831979 (study PRJEB31850, sample SAMEA3708723) | human gut metagenome | biome: human gut; feature: human-associated habitat; material: faeces | place: China | collected 2014 ...
TCATATTTAATCACCTTTTCCATAAATTCCATTCAAGTATTCACGACATTTATCTCTTATTTGATTACAGTTCTTTCCAAAATGTCTTTCATAATGACATTTATCACATAAGACAACGCCTTCCGTAATAACATCACTTTTTAAGAATTTTTTCTCATGATGAAACTTATGCTCACCACTTACATATGCACCACAAACAATACATGCATAATTATCTCGTTCAAATATCTGCTGGTTTAATTCTCTTAGCTTCTTGCCTGTTAGTTTTACTCTATGTTTTTTCTGTAGCATTTACTCACCACCAACAAAAAAAGAGATATTGCATTTGCAATACCTCTCTATATACATTATATATACATCATATATATGTAATATATACATTTAATATACATCATATATACATTATATATATTACTTATATAACTTATGTGAATTACTTTTAAATCTTCCGCTTTCTTTATGGCATGTATTTTTTACGTGAACCAAATCTTTTATACTAAATGTTTTATCTTGGTCCCTAGTATAATTTAAACACTTGCCATATTTTAGCTTTATTTTTCTATGTGTACATGTATTTTCTACATTGTAATAGCATTTTTGTTTATAACATTTTATTACTGTCATGTTTTCACCTTCTTATAAAAGAAAAAGACAGCCTAATTTGACTGCCTTTTCTTTCTCATGTACGGAAGTGAAGTCATATTAAGTTGTCCTGATTAAGAAATACCATTAGTTAAACGCTTGCCTTATTTCTACTTGTAAAAATTATAGCATTGTTTCTCCTTAAACAAAAGGGCAACTTTTTTCCACCTTATATGGCATCTCCGCCAAAGAATTTTATAGTTAAAATATCTATTAGTTTTATTCTGTTTCTATATACTGTTTTTATATCACAGTTTAATTCATTGGCTATATTATCTGCACTCATATGTTTAAAATACTGCATTTCTATTATGCTATTATATGGTTCATTCTTTATTGCTTCCATTGCCCTCTCAATTTCTTTTATTGCTCTTACATCTCGCAACATTGATTTTCTTATCTTTATACTTTCGATAAACCTTCTTTCCTCTAAATCATCACTTAAATATTTATCCGTATTATTGTTAGGACTAACCACATGAACTGCTGGAACTGTTTCAAAGTTTTCCTTTTTAATATCCTCTAAATCCTTTTTAAACTCCTCTATATTTTGCTTTAGAATAGGATAAGATTTTAATTTCTTAACTGTTTCTTTTCTATAAAAATCGCTTGCTATATTCTTTTTTGGTGTATTAATTGCTATTACATTTTCTATTATATTATTTGCTACTTCTTTAAGTTGTTTGATTGTTTTATTCTCCGCCATAATATACCTATCTTCCTATTTAATATTTATCATCTTGTTAATAATCTTAGTTATTAATTAACATTAATTTTATTAAGCCTGCTAAGATTTCTTCTTTATCATTATTTTTTTTATCTTCTTTTTCTATATCTATCATGCACTTATTTAGAAACAACTCTGCTTCCTCTCTATTTTCACATTTATTTATTAAAATTTCTTTTCCTTTACATATTGCATAAACTTCATTATTCCTTTTTATTTCTATACCTTCAATAGTAGACTCTTTTACTAAACCCATATTACCTATTATATATTTGCTCATTTTTATCTCCTATTTATCTGTAGTATGCACATTAACATTACTCCTATACAACCGCCAATTATTAATCCTAATATAAACATATTACTCACCTTTTTCATGAGCCTGCATAAGTCTTTGACGCATTTCATTAACTAAAAATTCTTTATCGGATTCATCAAAACATATTATGACATTGTTAGTACTTATAGGATTTTGTAAATGAATTCCCATAATACAATATCCTTCTTTTATTCCTATAGGAAAATCTTTATCTTTTAATATATACATAACTGTTGCCTTAGCATAATTACCAGTAAAATTCTTTTTTATTGGATCATATTCTTTTAAAATAAGCGTATCACCGATTTTATAATTTCTATCATTTTTCCTTACTTCAAAATTTTTATTTCCATCAACAATTTCTTTGAAGTATTTAGGAATTATCTTTAATTGATGTTCCATTTTTATTCACCTTCTATTTGTTCATTAAAATCTGTATAATTTAAAAGATTAATTACTATAACGCTGTTTTCTTTTGGTATCTCGGGAAAATTTTCATTGTTTATGACACATAGAATTTCACATATAGCTTTACATCCTGTATATTTTCTTTTTATTGCGTCATATTCTTTTAAAATAAGCATGTCATTTGCTTTAAAATTTATATTTTTTCTTATTTCAAATATTTTATTTCCGTTTATTATTTCGCTAAAATACTTAGGTGATATATTTAACTCATATATATTTAAATATTTCATTGTTTTTTTCTTCTTTCTCTATATTCTTTATCAAAAGAATATATCTTGAATGTATTATTTTGTATATCCTCTTTTGGTATTTCACTACCACAAATTGGACATTCATAATCATTCTGTTGAAATTTTACTAAATCACTTGCTTTTTCAAAGTATTTTACTTTGCTACATTCTGGGCATATGAACTTATAATTTATTCTTAAAATCTCGGCACCTTTTAAAGTTAATTCATCTAAAAACTTTTCTGCTTCATCAACACTTGTTCCAGTCATATATGCTATATAGTTTGGCATAAAGTTTTCTATTCTACTTTTTATCAACCTATCTACTACTTTTCTTACATTTCGCCTTTTTTCATCAACCTTCATTTTCCCACCTTCTTCTACAGATATTCTTCTAATCAAAAAATAACTTTATTAGCATTATGAAAAACCCTACAGTAGAACTAATAAGAACCATGACTATAATGTCGGCAATAAAAGCACTGATAATAACAGTAATAAAACTATCTATACAATCAGCTTCAATCCAGTTTATTACCATAAATATAAAACATATAAGATACATACATACACTTGCACCAAAAATTAAATGTATTTTTTCATCATCCATTTAGTTCACCTTTATTTAGTGTTATAGCCACAGATAAACCAGTTTCTTTATCTGTTTTTACTACCTTATTTTTTAAGAGAAAATCAGCAACATCTGGATTATCTTTTGCATAATTTAAAACCATATCATTAATCATTTCTAAATAATCTAATTTCTCTTGTAAACTCATTTATTCAATTACCTCATATTCTTCTACCATAGCAACCCCATAATATCCAATCTTATTATTTATTTCTTTAACTTCCTCTTGAGCTTTCTCTCTAGTTGCATATATGCCTTGTATTTCATCAAAAGCTTCTACTACATATACTTTCATAAACATTCTCCTTAATTAATAAGATATTATCTGCTGATATAATCCAAATTTATCACTATTAAAAGATAAGCTGAAATTCCATGGCAATATGATATCTAAGTTATATCTATACCATTTATAAATAAACTCTCTTATATATTTACATTTATCAAATATTTTTCTCTTACCTAAGCATTTAAAGTATTTCATTTTTAAATATCCCAAAACTTCTTTCCATTTTTTGTCCTGAATATCTACTAAACAAAAATCAATTTTTAATTTTCTTTTAATATTAGATATACACCAATCTGCATATTTACTAAATTTTATAATTTTTTCTATTACACGAATAAAACGTCTTCCTTCAATGCTTCTACTAAATAATTGATGTATATTCCTTTTTAAATATTTTTCTCTTTTATTAGCCATTTTTTATTATTTATTTTAATATTTATTTCAACTTCTTTTGGATATAATAATGGTGCTTTTTCTACATAATCATCACCAACTATTACATCATGACTTATATCTTTTATATTCTTAGGTAAACTATTAATATATATCACTACTCGTTTTCCTCCGTTTTCATCACATCATGTTTTTCTAGAAATTCTCTATTTTCTATATCTATTAAACTTATCTGCTCTCGCACTCCTTTTGCATACAATATTGCTTGTTCCTGGAATTCGTTTAATAGTTGTATATCTTCTTCTGTATATCCTAATTCACTAGTTGCTTTATAAATCCAGGAATAAAAATTAATATCTATCGAGGCAGAAGAATGTGGTGCTTTATATAAACCTAATAATTTACATTCCTTTAATTCTTCATCTTTCCATTTAAATTTAGCTCCAGTAATTATTATTCTTTTTATAAACCATTCTGGAAATGCTAAATTTCTTATTCCTATAAATTTAAGTTTTTTCTAATATTTCATAGAAACGAGAAACAGCCCTTTGATTATCTTCTAAGGTTTTTTTAATACCATTTTCTACATATTTGCATTTAATAACTACTCCTTTAGGCGTAGATTTTAGGTATATTTCTGTTATATAGATATCATCTATTACTATTCCTTCCGCCATATCTTCTGCACCTCGCTATTTATTTTTTTAGCTTTTTCTATCTCCATACTTCTTACCATTTCTACACATTCTTCTGTATAGTGTGGTTTTACATATGGGCATGGTTCTTTCATTATCGTGCAGATATAACCTACATCTGCATCATACTCTGTATGTGGGCACATTATTTATCATCTCCCCAATCAGCAACATCAAATGGTTCATCTTCATAATATCCCCTATCACTATTTTTTCTTATTGCTTTATTGAATAGACTATTGAAATCTAAACAATAATGTTTACCAAAAATTATTAATAATAGATGCATATATCCCTGTGCAGCTTGGCTTATATCAAATGCTTCTAGAAATGCTTTTTCTATATCTACAGCAGAAATATATTCTTTCCTATTGATTTTGTTTAATAAATTTGAGTTTTCCTCTCCTAATTCGCCAAATTCCTCGGCGATTTTCTTAAATTGCTCACCCAAATCGTTATCTAATACTTTTACGCAGAATGGTAATTTTTTGTGTTTAAATCTCTTTTTACTCAATTAACTTCACCGCCATAATCGTTCCTACTATTGCTGTTAATAGTAGGCTTATTTTACATATTAATTCCGTTCTTCTTCTTTTCTTTAGATATTCAATATCTTTATTTATCATCAATTTTCCCTCCTGTATTCCTCTATTCGTTCTACTTTTCCGCCATTTTTTAAATCTAGAAAATTTACGTTGCCATTAAATTTAACTCTATAGGCTTGTATATCTTCTGGCCTGAAATACTGGCGTCTGTATTGCTCGTAAACAAGTCGCCAGTATTTCCAAGGTACAAAGAAAAATTGGTCTTGTATTCCTATTACTACACCTGTTATAGCACCTAATTTATAGTGCTTTTCCAGGCACTCCATCTGATTTTCTGTAAGCACATCTGCACGAATTTTATCTGTAGATGTGTATTTAGCTTCAAATACGATTGATAATCCGTCTTTAAGCGTTCCTTTGAAATCTGGCTGTGATTTAGAAGTAAATCTACCTTTAAAAAATCCATTTTCCAAAGGTTTTGATACCTTGAATGGTTCTGGTGTCTTTTCTATAAAGGCTCTTTCTTGTAGGTTATATGCCATACAACCGCCAATGATTTCACTTTCAAATAAGGCTCCATTCTTATTATTTATTAATCCTCTTAAGCTTCTATCCATATATTTTTCACCCTTCCAGTTTCAATATAAAATTTATACTCCGCCATTTTTTGTATATATACCATATCAGGATAATAAGCCTTTCCTATTCCATAACTTAATCCTGTCTTTTGTGATATATCTCTAAATTTACAAATAAAATCATTACCTCTTCTTATTTTTAATTTTCTCTGTTCTATTATCTCCTTTCTCTTCTTTAAAAATTCTCTTAACATCTTATTTTTTCTCAATCTCTTGCATTCACTTGAACAGCATTTAATACGTGAACTTGTTGTTTTAAATGTTGCACCGCAATATTCACATTTTTTCTCTATTATCTTGGGCTTATACAATTCATTCACCCCAATCTTCTATTATCTCTGGTACATCTATATTTTCCAAAGGCTTTCTATATTTACTTTTCTTGAATTTCTGATACTGGCTATCTATTCTATACAGGGTTATTCTTTGTACCCTGCAACATTCATAATAGCCACCATTATCTGCCCAGCCATAGCCATCATATATACTATTTTTGTCTATGATGTAGCCTTTTGGGGCTTTTTTTGTTGCCATGTTCCACCATCTATTATTTTTTATAACTTTAGTAGTTACTAATGGCATTTTTAAATTCTTAGATGCACAAAATCTTTTCTTATGCACCTTTTCTTTTTTGTAGAATTGTTCTCTACTATTTTTAATCAAATATGAAGCAAGCTTTTTGTATTCCCCACTGTAATCTAAATGTCTTATGGTTACTCGTGGGTATTTACATTCTTCTGTACCAACTATTCTTTGCCATGCTTTAGTTAGTACATCAGTATCGTGCTTGTTCACCACAATGTGGAAATGTATCATACCCTTTTTGGTGATGCCAGCTACATAAATATACTTGAGCTTCTTTTGCTCTCTTTTGTATATTCTTCTGACTGTGTCCAGAAATGTATTTATATTTTTTCTGGCCACATCTATATCTACTTTTTTATGTGGTGGATAATTTAGCGTTAAGAATAAATCTCCACCCTCAAAATTTTCATTTAACTTATACCTACAGATACGCTCTGCTTTTTTATCTTGATAGCGTAGCTGTTTTAATGGTGTCTTACCTAGTGCAGGGCCATTAGGTATATTCTTTCCATATCTGCCACTATAATATTGGTAGCAGTCTATATAATTTTTTCCATATACCTTTTTCTGCACTAGTGCCATATTTCTAAGCCTCCTTGTTTTTATTTTCCTGCTAAAATAATACCTTTAGCAGGTCCACAAAACGCTCCACCGAACGCTTAAAAATTGACACCTAACCAATATTGATATATAATTTAATTAAACTTTATATGTGGTTAGTTTTAAGCCCTTAGGTTATTCGCAGTGACCTAAGGGCTTCGCCATTTTTTAAGCCAGTAGAACGCTTTGTGTTTCTACTTAACTATCTTTTCTATAAGAGCTGGTAAATCTATGCCATGCTCTTTTTTTATTTTGTGAAAATTTTCATCAAGAAAATCAACTACTCTAGTTTCTTCATCACCTTCGTAAGCAAATTCAATTCTCACGAAGTCTATCTTTTTTCTCTTAATTAAGAGAGCAAATCCATCTTTAGGTGTTACTGTACACCAATCAACTACTTCCGCTGTTTCAGCATTAAATAAAGTTCCTTCTTCCATTTTTAAAAACTGAAATTTATTATCTTTTTTATCAAAATGAAGAACTACATTACCTTTCTCCATTTCTCTGATAGCTTCAAGATATTTTAATTGCATCATCATTTTATTTTTCCCCTTTCTAGTTGATGCCATACTGTATCGACATCTTCTTTAATACTGCTATTGCACTATTAATAAGCCTGGCATCTTCCTCGATAATATCGAGCTTGTTAAATTCTTTTATTTTATTTTTATTTAATCCAGCTTTATAAGCTCTTTCTTTCTTGTTTTTTAATCTTATATTTAAATTGCAATGTGCTTCATTTTCTAGACGCTCATAAAACTCATGTCTTATCGCTTGATATGGATTTTCCATATCTAAGCAAGGATAATACTGTGCTATTTTTCTTGTTATTGCACCAAAATGTAAGCGAAAGTTACTGGCATTCATCTGCTCTAGTTCTTTTATTTGTTGAATATTATTTTCAACTTTAGCAAGACGATTATCATGTTCTTCTAATCTTCTTTGCTGTTCTTTCATTATTTGAATAGATTGTTCAAGAATATCGAGCTGATTTAGTGGTTTATTAACAATATATCCACCATTTTTTCTCATTGAAGGTAATACGTCATCAAAAACCCAACCTTCAAATTTTATAGCTGTTGGTAATTTACTTCTAACAACTAAACGGTAAACATCACCTTCAGGAATAAAATTCATTTGAACATTTTGTATTGCTGGTGTTCCGTCGGCTTTTATTCCTGTTTCTACCCCTATACGGCGTTTTACAGTATGGGGGCAAAATTTGCTAACAGCGTCTGCTGGTCTTGCATATCCTAAAGCATTTGCAACATCACTCGCACAAAATAAAATTTTGTCATCTTCTACTATTATTCTTACCTGTCCAAATTCTGGACTTTTAAAAATCTGTAATTCGTTCATCTTTATCCCTCCCCTATATTGAGCAGTACACACCCAGCAAGCCTTTTTAAATCATCTATAATCATGAATTTTTTACTTTTTAGAGGTCGTGGCAGTTGCTTACTGGGTTTGTACTGCCCAATATTTTTATTAATTTATCCATAGTTATTTTTAGCTATGTTATAATATGCATTGCAAAGTTTTCTTCATTTCGCAAGTAGATATATAACTCATCTCAATCATCTCTCTATATATATCTACTTGCTTTTTTTATTTTGTTTTGAAACCTAATCATGCTATTTTTTTTGGTGGAAACAATTCTTTTAAATTTTTGCCTTTAGCAATTAGCATACCTTGCATTATCCCCAATGTTCTTTCTTTTTCTTCTGGTTTTAACTCCTTGAATAAAGAAATAGCAGAAATTAATGTATCCATATCTTCTCTATTTGCCATTATTTGCACATCCTTTCTTTGTATTTGCCTTTACAAGTACATTTTAACATTATTTTTTGTACATGTAAAGGCATTTTTGATTATTATTATATTGTATTTGCCTTTACAAGTACATTCTTTTATAATATTATGTTTATAGGAGGTGCAATTATGAACAACAGAATAAAAACTTTAAGAAAATACTTAAATAAAACACAAGAAGAATTTGGTGTTCTTTGTGGTAAATCTAGGAGAGCTATAGCAGCATACGAACAAGGAGCTGCTACACCAGATGAGTCATTTATACAATTACTTTCCTTAAAATTTAAAGTGAATATAAATTGGTTAAAAACAGGAAAAGAAGAAATGTTTATAAATGATGAAGAAAATCTTATAAATGAAATTTCTAAAAAATATAATTTAGATAATTCAGGAAAACAATTTTTAACTAATTTCTTAGAGCTAGACCAAGACGAAAGAAAAGTAATGTTACAATGTATGTCATTTATGATTAATAATGGAAAATCAGATGAAGAAAAAACTTATGATGAAAAACTTAATCAAGTAGCCCATGAATTAAAAGTAGCAGAGGAAAAAAACGAATATATAGCTTCCACTACTACAAATACTATCGACGATTCCACAGAAAAAAGGGCATAAGAAAAGACCACCTTTAATGGTGGTCTTTTTTATTGATAAAAATAATATAAATGTTAAGATAATACTATAAATATAGAAGGAAGTGTTTTTATGTATTATTTAAGAAGTCTTGTTTTATGCTCTATTTTTATTTTATTAATGATATCTAGTTGTTTTGCTTTTGTTGATGAAGGCAAACAATCTTATACTAATCTCGATATGAGCTATCCAATAGTTTACCTTGATGATGCTAATGTACAGAATAAAATAAATACAGATATAGCAAATTATGTTTGGGATTTAAAAAATAGATATGATAAAGGTGAGTTTTATAGTGGTAAAATGAAATACTATGTTAAATATGAAGATGATAATTTATTATCTATTGTATTAGAACAGGAATGGTATCGTGCTGGTGCAGCTCACGATTATTATGTACAAAGAGGATTAGTATATGATAAAAAGACTGGTGAACGTATTCCATTAAGTTATTTTGTTCCCATAAAAGATGCTAATCAATTACAATATGCTGGTATTTTTAGTGGTATAACTAAATTATATAATTGGCAACATAAACAAATTAGAAATGATTTTAAAACTGGAAGAGTTAGCCAAGATTATTATTTAGGTGGCAATGGAACTGTATATTTACTGTACCAGCCATATGAATTAGGAAGTTTTGCAGATGGTGTTGTTAGCGTAGAATTTACACCAACAGCTATTGATTACTTTAAAAGATTAAATAATAAAGCTTAAAAATCAACTACACATTTTGTAAGAAATAGGAAGTTAAAAATTTAAGGTAGATGCTAGAAACACAATATCTAGTATCTACCTTTTTTATTTTGCTTAAAATATGTATTCTCTAAATGGATTTTTTATAAAATTTGACTGACTTTGATTGAGTTCGCCAAAACAACTATATATTGTATAGCTGTGTATTATATGTATTTATAATGTAATTTATACATTATTATAATGTATTTTACATGTATAATATGTGTTTAAAATACATCACAACATCAATATTACATCTAATACACATTATTTATACATCTATTATACATCTATATTACATATAATAAACACATGATATACATTATTTATACTTTTATTTTATGTATTTTTAATGTATAATATATGTATAAACCACATATAAAGGAGTATAAAAAAATGAAAGTAATTTCTATTATTAATTAGAAGGGTGGAGTTGGTAAAACTACTACTGCTCATAATATTGCTTCTGGATTACGTTTAAAAGATAAGAAGGTATTATTATTAGATTTAGATGCACAATGTAATTTAACATTTGCTCTAAAAGGTAATAATAATAAAAATATTTATGATGTACTCACTGGTAAATTAAATATACTAGATGCTATAGAAAATGATTTCATAGCTGGATCACAATATCTAGTAACATTGCAAAATAAAAAAGGTGCAGAATTTATATTAAAATATATCCTGCAAAAAGTAGAAAACATTTATGATTATATAATAATTGATACACCGCCTGCATTGGGCATAATAACTATAAACGCTTTAACAGCCAGTGATTATGTAATTATAACAACTACAGCAGATATTTTTGCTGTACAAGGAATAAAGCTATTAAGCGATACTATCAATACGACTAAAAAGAATAGTAATAGCGATTTAAAAATAATGGGTATATTAATAACTAGATTTAATTCTCGTACTGTAATGGGAAAACAATTTCATGATAATATAAATGATATTGCTAAAAAAATAAATACAAAATTATTTGATACTACAATCCGTGAAAGTATTGCTATCCGTGAAGCACAAGCAAAACAAAAAGACATTTTTTCTTATGCTCGATATTCTACAGCAGGTAGAGATTATAAGAAATTGGTTGATGAAATACTAGCAAACGACAAAGGAGTAAACTAATATGGAAAATAAAAAAGACCTTCCTAATCCAGCAGATTTTTTCTTTGATTCTGCACCAGAAGAAAAGCCAGTAAATAACAATGATGATGAAATAAATACAACTAATATAAATATTCGTGAATTAATAACAGTTAATAAAGAAAAACTATCTAAAAGAGTTCAGCTCACTATTTACCCTACTGCATATGAACAAGCAAAAGAAAAAGCCTTAAAAGAAGGAAGAAGCTTTAATAATTATATCAATGAACTAATTCTCAAAGATTTATCTAAATAATAAAAGAGCCTAGCACATAAATTAGTGTTAGGCTCTTATTTTTTATCCGTTTAGAGCTGTTTTATTGTTATCTTAATGTATTTATACCTACAAAGATTTTAAACAGCTTATACAGGCTATTATTTTATAGCTTTTTGGCAATCTTTATACCAAAGGCACACATCTATATTACATTGTTTAGTTGCATAACAAGGATTATTTCCTTCTTGCTCCTGCAATATATGTATCATATCTGCTTTTTTTGCTTTCTTTGGTAGTACTACAGCTCTATCTTTTGCTATAGATTTTATTTCTTTTATTGTTGGCATCTACTCACCTTCTTTCTATTGGTGTATATAAATTTATTTAAACTAGGCACTAACTTTGGCTTTACTTCTAACCCAAAAACGATTACGCTTGGGAGGATTGCGGAGCCGTGTTCTAGGTATAGTTATACCTTTAGCGTTCTACTAAAGATATAACTATATTTTTACGCCTGGTTTTCTTGCGTCTGCCAGTCCAGTTTTCTACTAGTTCCTGCTTTTACACAGGTAGGATATTAATGGTTACTTAATTGCCCCAACCACCATACGTTTCCATATGTTATCCTAATACGGCTTATAGCTTATGCTACAATCCCAGTCTGCAACTTACGTTGCCTTTAACCACCGTTGTCTACTTTTAACCATATAAATATATTACTCAAATAAAAAAAAAGCCGTCTAAACGGCTCTCATGAGTTTTTATTTACTTAGGCTTATTAAGGGAGTTTAACAACATTCCGCCCTCTTAGGTAAATGCAAATAGTAGAATATATTTGCATGCCCCACCGATTTTCCGCCTCCGCTGGTGATACGGTTGGTTACTTTCTGCAACCACTTATTTATACACTCCGCCAAGTGTAGCTCTCGCTCTCCTAGAATAAGCATCTAGGCACGCTCTTGACGTTTATTCCGCCAAGTGATTTTAGATACTAAAAAACACCTTTATCATCATTCCCACATGGGAAAAATGTAAATGTGCCTACTATTCCTACCTAAAATCATTTTATTTTGTGATATCATATGTTGACATATCGCAAATACATAAGTATAATGAGTTTAGAAAGTAACTCGAGCAACTTATGTTGTGGGTAGGTTGTTCGGCAAAGTCGGTTGTACTGCCAATACAATCGGCTTTTTTTATTTCTAAAAACTTTTTATAAAATTGTCAAATTATTTACATCTTTATAATATATTAAATTAAATATATTGTCAATTAAAAAGGGCTGCTAAAGATAGCAGCTCTTTTTTTATTTTATATCCCATGAATTACTAAACTCTTCATTTCTAAATAAAGATGCTAGTCCGCTCATCTGTTTTAAACGAATAACTTCATCAGCATCCATTCCTAAATGCTTCATTATCCATTTATCAGTTTTCCCCATATCTTTTAATTCTTTTACGATATTACTCATTAAGTCAACATCATGCGAACCTCTAGCTCTATTATGGCGAATTGTACTTGCCATACGTTCACCAATAGGCTTATTAACTACAGATACTGGAAGCATTCCTTTTTCACGTTCATAAATATCTTTATACTTCAGCATTATAGAATAGCGGTGAAATCCATCAACTATCTCATACATATCTTCATCTGCATTATAATAGCAAACGATAGGCATGGTATAGCCATCTTCTTTTATGCTATCATATAATAATTTCATTTCTGGTGGTGCTACATGATTTGGATTATATTCGTTTGCACGAATTTTTTCTACTGGTACAGCTATTATATTATAAACAGGGCTTTTAAATTCTGACATGATATCACTCCTATAAATTTTTATATTTTTCCATTATCTTCTGTTGTCTTAGTGTTAAATCTTTGGTTATAGAAAAGGATAAACCTTTGCATATTATGTCATTTTTTATAATGCACATTGCCATTCTTTTCCATGTCAATATATCTTGCTTTTTATCTATTGGATGCTCATCTATTATTCTTCTAAATTTAATTACTTCTTTATCACCTTTCCCTCGCTTTGAAAAACTATGTGTATTAATAATATCTTCTGGTACAGTTTCTTCTAATTCTTTTATAAAATCATCTTGCATTGGACATCCTGTTCTTTGCCAATACTTAATAAATTTTATAAATTTGGTTTTATACATCTTTGCCGTATCTGGTGGCAATGTCGACAATAAAAACTTTGTAAAACTCTTCCACGTATGATTTTTTGGCAATGTATATCTAGCAGACATTATTTTATTACCGCTATAGATATTACCAAAGTTAGCTCCAGATACACGATTGACTACACGAACCCATAAATCTGGGGCAATAACCTTGAATAAATTCAAACCTGCTTTTGCTTCATTGCCAAATGGTTCATCAACTCTCATCTTGTCGATCGGAACACCTGCTTTATAAAACAGGTCATAAAGTTTGTTATATGGCTTATTGTATTTGCCATAGTAAATCCAATCATCTTTTGTAGTCCAATCATATATTGGGTAAAAATTATAACAATTATCGTCTATTTTTTTGCTATAACTTTTATCTTTATAATGATTTTCCTGCTTTCTTTGACTCCCACCGATTGCCCTAAAACGATTAAGGCTTTCATCTGTACGGATGCCGACAAGTTGAGCCGTTTTAACTCCTGCCCCATACCATTGAGTAAAATATTTTATAAATTCTTCAAATGGCATATTTTCTTTATAAAAATCAAACGGATTATTTTTTAAATTTATAACCCATTTATTTTTAGGCATAGGGCGAACCCATATAGGTTCTTTTTCTGGTTCCCACCATATCCATGTAGGATCTAAATAAGATAAACTATTTGGGCTTTCCATTGGTAGACAAACCCAGTATGGTTCAAGTACATCTTCATTTTCTGTCAGCATCTTTTCAATATACTCTATAGTTATTTGATAAAATGCTTCTAAATCAATAAAGAGAACACCTAATTTTCTTCCTCTAGCTCTTGCTATATCAATAGCCATGTTAAGAACAACACCGCTATCTTTACCGCCAGAAAAAGATATACAAACCTTATCAAATTCATCAAATATGAAGTTTAGTCTTTCAACTGTAGCTTCATATACATTTTTGTTTTTGTATATTTTCATTGTATTTCTCCTCATCTATATTTTTCCAAATAGCAATCTGCTTTTTGAATGAATCTAGTAGATTGCTTTTATTTTGCAAACAATTTGCTATAAAAACATCTATAGTATATTTACAGCATATATCATAGATGTTAACCGTCCGCTCCTGGCCAATGCGGTGAACTCTATCTTCTGCCTGCAAACGAGTTGCAAGGTCGAAATCGTTCGAGTAAAAGATAATGTTATGGCAAAACTGAAGATTTAAACCATAAGCTCCACATTGTTTGTTGGCCAACATAAATTGAACATTATTTTTAAACTTTTCACGGTTCTCCTGTCTTTTCTTTTGACTTATTTTCCCTGTGAACTCGATATAACTTTTATTTTCACTTTGCAATAATAAAGCTATATCGTTTATTTCATCCTGGTATTTGGCAAAGATAATACATTTATAATTGCCAATTTCTTCAATGACTCTTTTTAAACATTGTATACGTGGATTATTTTCCCATGTATACATCTTTTCTGTACGCATCCTTTTTTCTGGTGCAGATAATATTCTCTTACCAGAAGTGATATGTTGCAATGCAGAAAAGAGTTTAAATATCGTTTCCGACCGCCAATCGACCACATTGAAGAGAAATAACTCCTTTGTTAATCCATATTCTTCTTCTTGTAAATCATCCAAACAAAAATATCTCATATGATATTCCTTTGGTTTAAGTTCTTTTAATACCTCATCTTTTTTGATTTGGTACATATATGGAGCTATCTTTTCTGTTAGATAGTCCACATTTAGAACTCTTATAATTTGGTCGGTCGTTATCTCTCTACCACTTGGAAGCCTTACTTTTTTATATTCTAAGTGATTAGCGGCAAAGCTATAAAAAGATTTATATCCTAATATCCGCCAATCTAAGATATACCATTGGGCGAATAAGTCCGCTTCATTCTTAGATATTGGTGTACCATTCAATATCATATTATATTTGCAAAAAGATGATATTTCTATAATACGTTCCGTTCTTATGGCCAACTTATTTTTTACAAGGTTGCTTTCATCAACAATCAAATAAACCTTGTAAATTTTTACTAACTCTAACAGCTGTAAATATAATCTATCAGAACTAGACAAGCTTTCAATTCCCTTAATTATTATGTTATTTTCACTAGGTTTTTGACCTGTATGTTTTATAATATCCTCCTTTAAATTATTTTTAACCGAACAAGGGCAAAGCCAAAGTACAACTTCAATTTTTCCTTTGTTCATCTTATTTTTTATAATCTCTAAAGCTGTTCTCGTCTTTCCTGTGCCTTGTTCCATATACAAAGCACCAACTTTTAACTTAGAAATCTTATCTACAGCTGTAGCTTGGTATTCATATAATTTAGTTTTTAAAATCATATAAATTCCCTCAATCATCTTTTAAATCTTCTAATATTTCTCGTGATGAATTTAAGATATCCTTAAGCTCTGTATTTTCTTCTTTTTTTACATCAGCTTTTTTTATTGTTGTTTTGATGTGAGCTTTTTCATCATCTTCAGCTTGAGATAACAATTTTTCTGCTGGTGATGTTATCTTAAATTCATTTATTTTGGCAAAATCTCTTATTTCTGCATAATATCTTGCAGGAACATCCATTCCACCATTTTCCCATTTAGCATGTGGGAGTCTTTTAGCTTTTCTATATAATTCATCACTTCTAAACTCCCATACAATACTTATCATATCTTTATCTTTAATTATCCAACGGAAACATTCTTTTTCATATTCTCCATTTATGGCTTTTTCTCTAATAGCTTCATCCCAAATTATGATTGGGACTCCAGCCAGTAAAAGTTTATTGCCGACTTCTGCCATTCGATCGGCAACATCTCTTTTGTATGGCACTGTTTCACGATACCATACTTTACCAGACCAATCATAATGTAGACTTTTTACAGTGTTGATTACGATTTGGTCTTTTTCAGATTTTACTTTCACTTCATTAAATTCATCATCAAATATTATTTCCGCAACGACTTTAGTTTTTTGGTCATTTGGATATACTATAGCTTCAGCTTTTGCTTCATCAATAACACTCTTTTCTTTTGGTTCTTCAAAATAAAGAGTGCTTTCGATTAGTCTTTGGAATTGAAAATAATCTTTTTCTCTATGTTCAATCCAAAAACTAGCTTTATTTTTAGATAAAATAAAACGTTCAGCTTTTTTTATAACTTCTTCATCCATTTCGATGAAGTATAAGCCTTTTTTAGAATTGAAAGCATAATACATAATTAGATTTCTTGTTACCTTAGCCCTAATTTTATTTGCCCATTCTACTTGTTTTGGGCTTCCAGATAATGGAGCAATTTTATCTAAATTATCGCTAAAATTTTCAGCTATATTCATTATTTCATCAGAAAACATTTCAACTTTCATTTTTATTTATCTCCTTTACTTTTCCCGCAAGCAAAGGTATACTTTAAGTATCTCGCTTGCGGGATATTGACAATCACTTAAAAGCCTAGGTAGTGCCAATGCCTAGGCTTTTTTTATTTAAATATAATCTTCTAGTAAATTTCTATTCTTTCCGATATGGAATAAATATTTTAACAACTTAGGACAATCATTTAGACAGATAGCTGTTCTTCGACTATTTTTAGGATTAGTGTATACTAAAAACACTCCATTTTTACCTATAAAAGAACTTATGGCTGCTCTTACTTTTTTTGTTTCTTCTCCATTAATCTTTGTACTTATAACAATATACCACCTATCGTCAATATCTTCCTCTAGTGTTACTTCTACTTTTGCACCTTTTGAAGATGTAAACTTAAACGTTTTTGGAAATTCTGCTTTTAATTTTATATTATTAAAATCAAAACTATTCATTTTCTTTATAAGTTTGCCATCATCATACACTTTTACTAGCCAGAAATCATCTAATATAACATTAGCTTTTTCTATAAAACCCATTGCTTCTTCATAAGAAGCAAAGAAACGTGGATTCCAACCTTTAAATTTTACTTTAAATTTTTCAATATTTTCCATTTTTATTTTCTCCTTATATTTTTAAAAAACTTTCACCATCAAAAGAAATGCTAGATTTAATTCTAGGTTCTTCAGAATTAAATCTTTCTTTAGCTTCAATTCTCATGGCTTTTTTAGCCTCTTGTATTGAAGCATAATGGTCTAAATATTCATTAGAACCATCTTCTGTTATTATTTCTTTTTCATTTCTATAAGTTTCTCTTGAATATCCAGATATATCACCAGCGTCAATAACATCTGTTATACAAGAAATACTTTTCTTGTCTTTACCATTTACAATATCTTCGCATAAGTCGTAAGGTGTTATCACAGGACCATTAACACTGTAAATTATCTCACGAAGCTGTTCAGACATTTCACTAGTATAAACCAGTTCATGAAGAATAGTTTTTCCTGTTTCATCAAAGATTTCTGTTTCTGTTTGAAAAAGATTCCATGATGCAATTCCAGAATTTCCGTCATTTATATATTTTGTGTAACTTGTAAAATACAATTTCATATTTATTCCTCCTAGTAATCTCTTTTTTTCTAAACCTTATGTTTTTATTATAGTACGCATTGCGTACTATGTCAATATAGAATTAAGATTTTTTTATTTTATTTTTTATACGATTTAATTCCTTAAGAAGTAAACGCTGTACATATACTGGTGGAACTCTCTTTTCAAGTTCCCAATCTCTAATAGTATTGCGTGGAATTTCCAATATCTTGCCTAAATCAACTTGACTTAAACCTGTTTGTAGTCTTAATTCTTTAAACTCACTACCAAATGTTTTTTCTTCCATAATATTCACCTCTATAATATTTTATATCTACATAATAACACGCATTGCATACAAAAACAATAAAAGAATTTTTAAACAAAAAATAAGCCCTACCAATAAAGGTAGGGCTTTATTTATAAGAGCTTAGCATCATAATTTATCTTCTGAAGTTTTTCTATTTCTTTAAGAATATATTTATATTCCTTAAAAGTATCTTTATAGAGTTCCTGGAACTTGATATAATCCATGCACTGATGTTCTAACGTGTAATGCATGCATGCTAGATATAATTCCATTGTGGATTCTTCCCATTTTTTCCAGTTCTGAAAAGTTTCTTTTAAGAAATTTTTTCTATATTCTATGGTTACTTGGTCTGGAGTATAACGCATAAGGTCTTGCTGTTTAGATACTACCTGTAATTTTTCAAATTTAGGTGTTGCTAATATCTTTCCGTAATTTTCCAAGTAATAGAGTTGTGTTTGTTCAAAAGTTTCTTGTTCTTCTTTAGTACGTTCTTTATGCTTTTTACTGTAGCAATCCAAGGAACAGAAGGAATTAAATAGCATCATATCATTGTGGAGCAATACACCTTGCATTTGGTGTGTTAAAACCTTCTGATACATTGCTTCTTTGGTCCAAGATTTTGTATCTATCATGGTTTAATCGCCTCCTGTTTTGGATTTGTTGCAAAAATTGGATTAACTGCTTCTTGCGTTGGAGTTGGTGTTGTCGGTGGGATTGGATTCATTGCTTTAGCTGCAACGTTCATCAGAGCTGTTGCTCCTGGAACTGCTTGATTTACTGCTATATTAGCCATGCTGTTTGCTATATTTTTACCTGTTTCTGTAAAAATAAAAAATCCAGCCAAAACACCTATTAAAAAACTAGCTCCATTATTCATTTTTATTCACCTCTTTAAGCAGCTGCACCTGTTAATTGTGGTGGTACAAAAGCTGTTGGGCAAAGATTATTAGTTTTAACAGTAGCAGATGGTGTGGCAGTATTTGCACATAATACATAAATTCTTCTGCTTCTAATTTGGTCTGCATATACTGGTTTACCGCATTTATTAATAAGAGTTAAAGTATTGGATCCATTAATAATATTAATTGGCAATACACCTGCACCACTTGGAATGGCTTGGGCGATTAATAAGCAGATTTTTTGATTATCGTTAATGGTCATGGTCGGAATTGTGATTTGAAGTACAGAGCCACTAACAGCAACATCTGTGGAAGCCACTAAATTAGGGCAAACTTGACAATTATTGATACAATTCATTTTTATTACCTCTTTTCTAAATTAAAAAAGGCGGTTGTTACACCGCCTATAAAATCACGTCTTTATTGACGGAGCATTAGCAATTTGTACAAGAATTGCAATTATTTGTATTGTATGCATATCCAGGAGGAATTGGTGTACCACAATTAATAAAACCTGCACTCCAATATGGTGGACGCTGTGGAATATTGCATGCTAACTGGGAAATTTTCTGGTCTAATGCAGTAAACATTCCTTCATTTTGTCTTTCTAATTGATTAAATTTATTATCATTATAAATACGATTTTTAAGTTGTAAGTTTTCGTTTGTTACTTCATTTATTTTATCTCGTAATCCTTGAATTTGATAATAATCTACTTTATTGCCAAGTGCATTAATGCCTGCATTGGTCATTTCCTGTGTCTGACGTGCTGTTTGTTCGATTAAATACTGTGTTCTAGCACTGTCGATAATTTCTTGTTTTTCTACTTCACAAGGTGTAGCACCGCAACAATTTCCACGATTGCCGAAGAAATTTCCAAAACCGCCACCCATGAACATAAATAAGAGGATTAAGAAGATAATGAGTCCCCATCCACTCATTCCTGTGTTTTTTTCATCCATTAAAAACACTCCTTTATAAAATTTTTATATTATACAAGCAAATTTTGCTGTATAAGCTATTTTAGTTGGCTTAGACCTCGTCTAAACTTATCTAAGCCATTTGTTGTTACTGGATTATTATTAGCCTGTTTATTAACTTGAGTGGTGTTACCACTTGTATTTCCACCTGCTAAGGCATCTATCTTAATTCGTATATCGTTTAAATTTATGCCTGCCATATTTGCTAATACTGTAGCCATAGGATTATTTAATGCTCCTTTTACTTTGGCTAGAGCTGTAGAATTTATACCAGCTTGTTGTAATATATTCATTGCATCTTGCTGTGTATTAACGTTTTTGGCCATATTGCTTGCTGGTCCCCACGCTTGTTGCAATTTGCTTGCCTGCTGTGGATTTAATTTCATCATTTGTGCTATTACTTGCGGATTTAACATTTTTTAACTCCTCTATTTCTTTATTCATTTCTTCTATTTTTGCCGATAACGCTAAATTTTGCTGATTATTATCTTTTATTTGTCGTAATAACTCTTGCATGAGCTGATTTTGCTCCTGTTGTATTTGTTCTGGTGTCTTTTCTGGAACTATTACACCTAACTCTACTAATTTGTTGTAATATTCTTCTGTTATTTTATTTAAATCCTCATAGGCTTTATTTGTTACACCGATTACAGTTTTATTTCCGTATAAGTCTTTATCACAAATTTTGTCGCCTTCAATTACATATTGTCTAAAATTTTCATACATCATGTTTTTTGCTCCGTTCAGTTCGTTATTTTTAGTATAAATATTTTTTATTTTTAAAAAGATTAAATAAAAGTGTAATAAAAATTAAAAAAAGGCATAAAAAAAGAAGCTACCCTAAGGTAGCTTACTTTTGTTTTAAAACCTTGCTAACAGCATCATATATTTGCGTTAGGTTATATTTTATTGTTTCTGGTGCTACATGTAATCTATTAGCTATTTGGAATACATGTTTATTTTTAAAGATTTTTAGATATAATATTTTAATTTGTATTTCTGTTATTTTGGCTTCTCTTAAGATTTTCTTATAATCTTTTAGAGTTGCTGTTTTCAAAAAATTTCTTGCAATCTTCCTACTTTCTAACATACGAAACCCCTTTAAAATTTATATTTTATGCCTATAGCAACTGTGTCTTTATCCAGGTATAGCCATGTTTTTTTAACATCTGCATTTATAGCCACACCATTATTTCCCAGTCCAATTCCTATAGCATAATCATTTTGCTGGTTGGTTTCGTATTTGCTCAATAATGTCTTGGCATTCTCCAAGGATTTGGTCAAATCGTTGACTTGCTCCTGTAGCTGTGTCGATTGCTGTTTCTGCTTTTCCAATGCTGTCTTGGAGTTCTCCAACTGTATCTTGGATTGCTGTAGCTGTGTCTGCAATGTCTTGTTTTGTGTCTGTAGCTCGGTCAAGTTCTGTTCTAATTTGGTCAACTGGCTCTCTGTTATCAGATACGTATTTTCCGCACAATAGCCAGTAGATACACAACAAAATAAGAACAAAACCGCCAAAAATAAGAACGTTTGTAGCGTTCTTTTGTAAAAACTCCCAAAATTTAAGAACATATGCATACATCCATACACCTTCTTTTAAGCATCTAATTCTGTAATAATCGCTTCGTTTCTATTTTGCATTGTAATATCATCAAAATAAATTACTTGATTGCCTTGCATGAAACTAAATCTTTTAAATGTGTTTTTTAAGCTTTCATTTGGGCAATGAGATTGCGTTACAATGCCTTTAATACGTGTTTTTTCTACTGCGTTAAGTGGATTTCTAGAATATACTAAAATTTTCATGGTTCATTCTCCCTTTCATTAACGTAAAAATTCCATTTTCTTTGTTTCGTCTACTCCATTTTCTACTAGTTCATTATTTTTATTTAAAACAAATTTTAATGGAGCAAATACTACTTTGTTTTCATCTGCGTATATGCATTTGTATGGAATTAGATTATCTCCTTCAGCTAAATGTAAATAATCATCTTTACATAAATTCATGTTTTATCCTCCTGTTTAAAACCTTCCAATTACCATCCAATTACCATCCAATTAAATCCTTTAATTATAATACTTAGCAGTAATTAGATGGTATAACACCATCCAATTATCTTCCGTTTCCTGCTTCTCCATATACTGGCACACCATATGGAGTGGTTAAGTCTATAGCTGCAACATAATAATAAGTATTTTCAGCTCTGTTTGCATAACCTTCTTTATATACTTCACCGACACCAGCACCAATATAATATTCATTTTTAAAAACTTCTTTGAGTGTTTCAAGGGAACGCAAGTTATATTTATTACATCTATTAGTCAAAAACTGTCTTACTACATATTCACTTGTTGGGCACCAAATACCAGCATAAATAAAGCATCTGCTATCATCTAAGGTCGGAACACGCTTTAATTGCGGTACATATCTATCTAAACAATCTTGAGCTAATAAAATGCGTTGTGCTTCTTGCCCTTGTGGTGTATTCAATAAATCTTTTAACTCTTGAAGTTCACCATTGTATTTTATATCACTGTATTTTCTACCAGCAAATTTAGCACCGCCATCTATATAGCTAAGTAATAAATCTCCACGTCCGCCTATGCCTTCCCATTGGCTTACACCCATACTTGGATAATCGCCCGCACTAGAGCGACTAACACTATTAAAACCGCCTTCTACACCTGTAGAAATAATGCCATTTGCTATTTCTTTTGCTAATTGTTCATCAGTCATTGCTTATTACCTCTCTTTGTAAAAATACTTGATATTGAATTACTTAAATTTACTCCACCAATGACAACGATCAACGTCTGTATAATACTTGTTAGGTTGTCTGTGATATCTTTATCTAACACGTACATAACAAACATAAATAAAAAAGTGAGTACACATAATATAATTAATGCACTCACTTTGGTTTCTTCGATCGAGAGACCATCTTTGATATTAAATTTTTCTTCTTCCATTTTACTCCTCCTCTATTTGGGGCAAATTGATAGTCTTGTTATACATTTTTTCTGCTGCACCATTTCCGCCTAGAGCTTTATAAGATTTATATAGCAACGTTAAATTTTCTAAGTTGTAATATGCTATATGCCCTTCTCGCTGTGCTTTATGGCAGATGCTTATAATTTGGGTTCTACATAAGCTTTTTGTAGCATCATCTCTTGCCTCTGATCGTTTCTGGTAATCATCAAACTTATTTTTTAAGATAATCAATACATACTTTAATACCCCAATGTTTACTAATAACCCTAAAATTGTTCCCCAGTTCGACTCTAAAAACTCCATTTTATTCACCTTCTTTACTCTAAATACCAAGTATTTTACTAGCTACTTTTCTTGCCAATATATCATGTCCTATATCATTTGGATGTAATCCATCAACATATACCGCGTTTCTAGTTGAATCTGTTCCTCCATATAAGCCTTCGTTATAAAGGTCTAAATACGGTATGCAATAATATTGACAACGATTAACTATAGCATCTCTATAATCCTTTAATGTTTTTCCTACTTTATTTTGTGAGTAATAATTTATCGGTTCTTCCCACAATGAATGAGGATGTTCCCATACTCTTATAGGAGTTAAGACTAACAATTTATTAATTAGATACTTTTCTCTTAATCCGCCTAGTAATACATTTAAAGCACCATAAAATGTTTTTGTATCTTTAGATGTTTCTTCCCCCATTGGAACAGATAAAGAAAAATCATTGTGTCCTCCAAAAATAATTGTTAAATCTGCTTCTCCCATATTCATATATCTATTACACATTGGATTTTCATTTACATAGTCAGATATAGTTGAACCATTAACCCCATATTTTGTTATATTTTTTATATTTATATAATTTTTTAATTTATCTGCCCATGATATGCCATTATTCCTATCCCCATATGTTATACTATCTCCTAAACAATTTATCTTTAGGGCATCTTCTATTAAACCATTAGTAGTATTTTCTAATGTACCATTTATACTAACATTATTACTACCTAACCAAGCCTTTGTTTGTGTAGAATATACACCAATAAGAATATCATTAGAAGTTATTTTATTAGAACCATTTGTACTATATTCTTCAAGTTTAATATCTCCTGTAGTATAATCAAGTAAAACATAAAAAACAATATAATCAGAATAACTAACTGTTTGTTTATTTACAATAACTGGTCCAGTATAAGAAGCCACAACACCACTTTTAGCTTCTATAATCTTATCCGTAGTGTTTATATTTATTAAATTAGTAGTCATTCCTAATATTGGAGGATTGCATAAATAAGAATAAGAAATACTCTTTTTTATTCTATTTAGTGTCCAATCATTATTAACTTTATAAGGGATAGATAAACATACGTATTTGCTACCTATTATACCAACAAATACTGCTTCTTTATCATCAAAAGATTCACTAAACAAAACACATTTTAATGTATAACCACTTCCTGAACTATTTTTTACTATCCAAAGACCACCTCCTCTTGCTCCATCAAATGTTACTTTTGTTCCTACATTAAGGAGAAAAGTATGTGTATTAACATATACATATATAGGCTCTCCAACCACCTCAATTATATTTTCATTTCTATCTATATTTAAATAACCAATACCGCCAGAATGGCTAAAACTAGGTCTATAGGCTATTTTATACTCGTAATCAATTGAAAAGTTATCAATCTCATTAGCTTGATATACACCACCACTTATCCATAAACTACCATTCCAGTAATTCCAATTTCCATTATCTAAAGTTAAGTAAATTCTTGTTTTATCTGCATTTTCTGCACTTTGTAATGCTGCTAAATTAGCATAAACACCAGCAGGGCCACCTTTATTTAATGCATCAAATTCTGCTCTTGTTATTCCCATTGGTCCTTGTGTTCCACCTAAATTTATTTTTATATTATTTACAGTTTCTATATTACTCATCGTTTTCTCCTTAATTTGTTACTCTTGGACTTACATAAAAATATCCATTTAAAATTCTTTTTACATATTTGCCATCACTAGTTGGAGTATCTATCGTTATATCATATACATACTTTTCATATTCACGATTATTATCTCCACTAGTTTCTATTTTTGCCGTTTCTTCTGCTGATAAATAAACAGATATGATACCTTTCTGTGCATCTACTATTTTAGTTATTGGTGTGGCTATAACTGTATCATCTGTTGCACTTTTCCTTATTTGCATTTTCACAGCATATCCTGTTAAATCTATCATATCTTCATCAATTTTTTCACCAAAGAGCTGAATAGTATAATAAAAAGTACTTCCCCTTTCACATGGAAAATCATAATTTCCTGCTGGCATTTTGTATCACTCCTTTAGCCTCATACATAATTCGCCCTTCTAATGGTTCTTGCGTTGTAATATCTATCTGTTTTACTTCAAATCCTGTCGTAGTTATATTTTTTGTATATGCTATACCATTTTCTGTTTGTGCTATTACAAATAAGCTTGGTTCATCTTTAAATTTATTCGTAAAGTTTACTTGTTGCCAATCTGTGGATGCATAATTTATTACTTTATTTTCTGTTACTGTTACATCTATATCTGCTATTACTCCTGTTACATTTACTACTGCTACTACACCTTTAGATACAGCACCAAGGCTATTTACTACGCATACTTTTATATAATATGTTCCTTTATTTAAATTACTTATTCTAGCGGTTTGGAAGCTTGTTGTAGTATATAAAGTCCATACATTTCCGCCATCTACAGAATAATAAACATTTACTTTATCTGCTCCACCTCTAGGCATTTGCCAGCTTATATTTATATCAGAACGTATATTATTATCCTGGATATATGTTTCTTCTCTTGCTGTTAAATCTTCTACTTCATAACTTGTTACTGGTACTGTGTAATCTATATCTGGCACATCTTGCGTTTCTTCATAGGTAGATTCTAAATATTCAACTCCTGTTAAAGACACTGTTAAATCATCTTTTCTAGAAGTATCTACTATGGTAAATGGTTTGGCCATTTTATTTACTTCACCAAAAGCATATATACAAAAATCTTCAGGAATTTCTTCAAAGGCTTCTGCTATTTCTACATAATCTGTTTCACCTTCTTTAAATACTATATTCTTAGTTATTAAAGTATCATCCATCATTCTTACGATTATGGCATACTGCTTACCACTAACCATATTTACTAATCTATCTAGCTTAATATGATTAGTATTGGCATATAATAATCGTCCAGATAATCCCCATTGTGGTACATCATGACTAAGTAATACTACATCACCAACTTGACAGGCTATAGCATCTATATCTGCATCCCATGTGCAAGTACGTATTTTTTTATTAACCCTTAATTGGTATTTACCATATTTATATGCCTGCTCATAGTCCGTACAGCCATATAGTGTAACCTGTGTAGGATTTTGATATATTTCTTCATTGTCGTAATCATCATCATAAACTGTTATTACGTCTTTTTGGTAGTTTTTAGCCTTATTTATAAAAGTAATCTCTATAGCGTTTGCTCTGTCTGTTATACCGCTATATTCCTTGCTATAACTATCTTGAAGAATATTACCAACTGTGAACATCTGTACTGGCTCACTTGGTTTATCACAAATACAGCTATATTTCGTACCTCTCATTAAAACTTTGCCACGGCCAAAAGTTTCTGGAGTTTTTAGTGCTTCCCATAGGTCATTTACAGTATCAAAAATATGTTCAAAGTTTAATCCTAATGTGTCGCAATACTCCGACCAATCAACAAAAGCTTGATAATCTATTTGGTTTGTTGGTATATTTCTTACTACGTATTCAAAATTTCCTGTATGGATATTTTTCAATTTTTTACATTGATGAAGCATATCATACGCTACCCAAGCAGGATTTCTAGCAGATTTTAATTCATACTTTCCAGTATTAGGATTAAATACATTTACATAATCTACTGTTTGCTTCCACCTTATGCTTATACTATTAGATAATTGGCTAGTAGCTAACGCACGTATAGCAATCAATACTTTATTTGGTCTACAAAAATCATCATAAACGATAGAAGAAATAATAAACCAATATATCCTTGTAGCGTCCCTTGTAGTATCGCCACTCTTGTATAAACACAAACACCGCACAGTATATCTACCTTCCTGTAGATTATCTATGCGGTATTTTTTATATTTCGTAGCATTATCGTTATCTTCAATTTTCGTTAATATCCAATTTTCCCATTCTGTAGCATCTTCTTTTTTATATTGCACATAAATTACTATAGATGCATTTCCTAAACTACCATCATCATTCATATGATAAAGACCATTCGGAAATTGGAATGATATTTCCAATCCTTGAGCGGAGTTTCCTTCTATTTGCTGTGTAGCCCACTTTTCGGAATTTTCATATTGTATTAGATTTAAATTTGCTATTTCCTGTTTTTGTTCTTCTGTTAATGGAATATTAGCATCTTTTCTTATAAATCCTTTTACATCTGCAATACTAGATTGATTAACCCTTTTTATACTTACTTCTTTTCCTGTATTATTTAATAAACATATTATTCTAACCTTATAAGTAGTAGGTAATCCAAATAAAAATTTTTCTTTTATGCTAAAATTTTTTTCATTGTTAGTTAATTTTGTTAATATCCAATCTTGCCATATATTATTTTTATAAAACTGTACATAAATAACAGCAAATCCACTTGTATAATCATTTATATAAGTGGTAATAGATAATTTTCTTTCTTCTGCACTTACATATTCTGTTTGTATATCTTGTTGTTGCCAAAAAATACTATTATTATACTTTTGTAGATTTAAATTTATAATTTCCTGCTTTTGACTTTCTGTCAAATCAGTATTCATATCTGTTCTTATAAATCCAGTTATATTTTCTAGATTACCTACTCCTTCAGGTTTTTCTGGTACTGTTAATTTTATTTTATTATCATCTTGATTTTTTTGTACATCTTCCAATTCAAAATCTAAACTTTGGTCTGCATAGGTGTCATTAAAATTAGCAATTACATCTTGGTCATTTGTTCCAAGACGTGTTTCTATTTCAACATCCTCATAGTTTTCTATAGGATTATCATTTATAGTTATATCCTCTATACTATCTACAGGGCCTTCTCCGCCACATACTATAAGATTTAAATATTGTTGCTCGCCATCACTATCTACGTGTCTTGCAAGCTCTGTACCTGCCGTATACATACTTCCATAAGTAACTGGCAAACATCCACCTTGTGTATTACTTGTCTGCTGTTCTCCCCAACCATAGGTAACAGAATTTTGTAAATCACTCATATTAAAATCAGTTTTGGGCATTGGACATATATGGTTTATTAATATTCCGCCAATATATCCTACTGCTGCCGCTGTAAGTCCTGCTAGAAATGTTCCTCCAGCTAATCCCCATGCTGCAATACCACCAGCTGCAATACCACCTGTAACAATAGCCAATCCAATAGATAAAATAGAGCCTAGTAATGAGCCTTTACCTACTACAGGGCATATAGCTATATAATCCATACTATCTGGAATATAATCTGCTTCTTTCTTTTCTCCATTAACAGCATAGCAAAAATCTTTATATGGTAATCCCATTATATAAGGCTGTACATACTCACTTAATTTTTTTCCTGGAATATAGGTTAAATCTTTAACCTCTCTACCTGCTATATTAAAAGGATTTTGTAAAATAATTAGCTTCATGTTTTCACCTTCTTGGGTGGCAGATAAAATCCTTCTATTCTATTTTTCCAGTTTATAGAGTCTATGCGGTCGATATTTACTCCTACTTTATCTCTGGTATGAATAAATCTGCCATTGCCAATATAAACTCCTGTATGATTACAAAATTTAGTACCTAGATGCATAACAACTAAACAAGGAGATACTGGCTTTTCTATTTTTTGCCAATAGCTCCTTTGTTTATCTATAGTTTTATCTATATTTGTTATATCCTCACAGCAAATATTATAATCTGGGATATCTTGACCATATTTTTTAAAAACTATTTTTGCCAGTCCCCAACAATCTAAACCATTTAAATCTCTGCCTCTGTCTTTAAACGGTATTCCTATTAGGTCTGTAAAATTATTTATTTGATACATAGATACCTCCTGTACTTATAGAATATTCTCCGCCAAATCTTTTACTATTATTACGCTCTCTACAGCCTTTTAATGTATGCGGACAAGTTTCTAAATCACTTGTAGCTGCACATTCTATACCTTTATATACAAATGGACACCAATCTTTTAAAATTCGTCTAAATGGAAATCTCATTTTTACAGGTAATGAACCACCTAGGTTAAATGTTGCCCATTGTGCATCTGCTGTAGTGCTTTCGATTGTAAAAGTTTCTTCAACCTCTGCCACTGCATTTTCTAAGAAATTGCTATTTATTACACGCAATATAACTTTTGTCCCTACCAATCCGCCATATTGTTCTATATATTGCTCTATTACACGTGTTATATTAGATACTTTTATAGGCACTGTAGGTATTTCCGTTTTATTTTGTGTTACTTGGTCTACAGTAAATGGGAAAGCAGTCCATACTGCATTATTCCATGTTACATCCACATTATTACTACAAATCTTTATAGAGTCTTGACCTTCTATAAAAATCTCTAATAACGTTATCCAACAGCTATCTGTAGCTATTTTGTTTTTTTCTATCTTAGCCGCCAAAGATAATGGAAGCATAACCTCACCACCTTATGTTATAATTTATTCGAGGTGATATATATGGAAATTTTATTTTTAAGTTTAGTTTTAGGTCTTATTCCTGCTTTTATTGCTAGTAGTAAAGGTCGTTCATTTGTTTTATGGTATATTTATGGTGTTCTTATTTTTATTGTTGCTCTTATACATTCTCTTTGTATAAGTAAAAATGATGATGCCATTTTAGAACAAGATAACAGTTTAAGAAAATGCCCTTATTGTGCAGAACTAATAAAAAAAGAAGCCATAGTTTGTAGATATTGTGGTAGGGATTTACCATCTGCCAAAGAAGAAAATACTGAACCATCTGATTATGTTAAAAGTATAATTGCAAGTAGAGATAAAAAATGAAAAAAATAATTATTATATCCGTTGTTCTTATTATTTCTCTATTAGGTATATTTTTTTATAAAAACTATACACCAAAAGAACAAATAAGCGATTTAGATTTATATTATGGTGAAACAATTGAAGATATCAGTGCTAAATATCCTGTAGTTCAAGATAACGATAAATACAAAATTTTAAAAGATATAACTATTGCCGATTGTAAAGCAGATAAAGAAATATATGCTACATTTACAAATAATAAACTTTCTTCCATTTGCATATTTTTCTCTGCTGAAAACAATCTTGACGATACTTCAGCTAAATTTTCTAAAATTTATTATTATGCTATGGATAAATTTGGTACTCCAACAGAAAAATACCAAGATTATACAATAGCTCAATATACATGGGAAAAAGATAATAATTCTATTATTTTATCTTTTAGAAATAATGTTGCTACATTGATGTTTTACAATAATAAACTTTCAAATTAAAAGACTGCTTTTTATAGCAGTCTTTTTTTATACTTCTTCTATCTGTACAGAACCAGTCCATACATTCGGTAATTTTTCTTCAAAATTAAATGTATCACTTATAAATCTTACCAAAAATTGTTTTCCTTCTAATCTTAAATCAAAGTTTTCTTGCATATAAACTGTGTTTTTTTGCTTTCTTTTTGGTGGATAAGTCCATAAAAAAGCATTTGCTCCGCCCAATGTTTTACGCATATAAAAATCTCTTAACATTTCATATTCTGGACGCTCTTTAGTGTTTCTTAGAGCGTCCCATTGAAGTGTCCATTTGCGTTTTAATCTAGTATATCTAGCTCTTGTTATTCTCATTCCATTTTCGGTATCGGATGATATAACAGGATTATCTATTTCCTCTTTTAGCGGATACATTGGTGGTGATATATTAGGAAAATATAACATTTTTAACTCCTTCCTGCTACAGCAGATATAGCATCTTTCATTCCGCCTTTATTTTGTGTTATCGCTTGTAATACTACGTTTATTACATAATTATCTGGGCTAGAAGATTTTACTTCTTGCTTAGCTGTTACATTTTGACCAGATTGATTGATTACATTTACTGTTACGTTCGGAATAGATGATTGAGTTACTACTTTATTAGTAGCAGTATAATCATTTAATTTGAAGTTTGGTACTATTGTTCCATCTGTATTTGGTATAAATAGTTCCTTTCCTTTTTCCCCTACAATATAAGGAGAGCCACTTTCTACTGGTCCACCACTTGCTCTAAAAGTAAAACCTGTTCCTTCAATATAAGTTAGTGTATCTCCACCGCCACCTATATTCATGCCCATCATATTTCCAAGCCAACTAAACAATGGCTTCATAATACTTTGTTGTACAATTTGTTTCATCACTACAGATTGTACTTCTTTAGCCATATTTTCAAAAATATCTACAAAACCATCACTAAAGCTTTCTGCCCCATTTAACATATTAGTAAAATTATCTGTTATATTATCTTCTATGCTATCAAAAGCACTTTCTATTAGTTCTACGTAATTTGTAGTATCTCTTTGCATTTCTTTTAATGCTACCGGCCATGCTGTAAGTAAATTTTGGGAGTCTATTTCATTTATTGCCCTAGTAGTTTCATAAATCTGATTTTCTAGGTCTATTTGTTGCTGGGCTGTTAATTTTGCCCTATTTAATTCTGTCTGTAAATACGTTAATTTTTTATTTAAAACTTCTCTATTTAAAACATTAGTTTGTTCTACTGTATTATTTTCTAATTCAATTAAATTTTTATTATGTTCTACTTCAAGGTCATACTCTTTTAATAGATATTCCCTTACTTTATCATTCTTTTCCTTGAGAAAAAGCTCTTTTTGCTTATTGTACCATTCATCAACAGCAGCTTTTGCTACTGCGTCATTTTGGTCTTGCATTACCGCTTTTTCTCTTTCTTTGCGTTCGCTATCTAGCTTATCTAATTGTTTAGTATATTCTATGCTATAGTTTGCAAGTGTATTGCCTGTTAATTCACTGTTTGTTTCTGCAATACTATCTTTTAAATCTTGCCAACTTTTTCGCCATTTTTCTATTACTTTATTTTTTTCTAAGTCTTGTAATTGTTTTATTTGTTCATTTAGCCCAGATACATCTATACCATAATTACTCATTTTTCTAGTTTGGTCTTGATATTTTTGTATTTCTTCATTTATCTTTTGCATACCTACTTGGTATTGTGTACCTGTTTCTTCTGTTAATTTACTATTTAATTCAGCCTGCAATTGCTGAAAAGCTTTTAATTGTTCTGCTTTTTCTTTTGCAAATTGCGTAATATATTTATTTCCTGTACCAGATAGACCTTCACCTTTTAAATAACCCATTATCGTAGCTACATAATCTTGGGTTTCTGCAAATGGTGGTATTCCGCCATAATCTTGTACATTTCCTGCACCAGCATTATATGCTGCTAATCCTAATTCTAGATTACCGCCAAACATATTCATCATTTTGGCTAGATATCTTGCAGAAGCAACTAAATTAGTCTGTGGATCGAATAAGTTTCCATATACACCTACTTCATTTGCCGCTTCGGTCGATATTTGACCTAATCCAAAATGTTGGCCAGATGGTGATACTGCATTTGGATTAAAAGTTGACTCTTTTTTTACTAAAGCAGCTAATATTTCAGGAGCTATTCCTGCATCTTGTGCAGCTATTTCAATCAAAGGAGCATATGCTCCTGCTTCTGATAATAATTGGCTCTTTATATCACTTTGCGAAAGTTTTTTTTCTTTTTCTTTCTTTTTCTTTTCTTCTTCATCATCTGTTGTATTAAATTTTGTTGATAATCCTTGTATTGTATCAGCAATATTTCCTACATCTTTTCCTATATCATTTATATTATCTGTAGACCATGGTAACCATGGCTTTCCTACAGCATTTTTTTGATTTTTTTCGTTCCATTGAGTCCAATAATTATGTTCTTCCATTTCTCCTGGACTTAATAATTTCCAACCTTTTATAAGTCCAAAAAGTCCCATTTCTATTTGTTTAGAATAAGTACCATCTGCATTTTTTCTAATTATAGTATTAGGATTATATGATTGAATTCTTCCTTGTTGCTGTATATAATCTGCTAATTGATATGTAGCATATCCAATAGCTACTGCTACACCTAACCAACCGCCAGCCAATGATAACACGGCACTACCCAATGTTTTAACAGCACTTTTTGCTTTTCCTGCACCTGAAACAGCTGCTACAGATGAAGCTTCTGCTGCTACTGCATTTTTTATATGAGCTTGTTGTGTTGCTATTACTTGCTGTGCTAACTCGAATTGCCCTGCTTTGGCAAGTTTTGCCGCTTGTACTTGCATAGCTCCTGCTTGTTCTGCACTTACACCAAGTTCCATATATCGAACTTTAAGCATTTGTAATGTATTTGCCAGTTCTATATATCCTGCTTGTGTTGCTCTTTGCACTGCGGCATAAGTTGTTTTTTGTTGTGCCATTGCCACCATTTGGGCCCTATTAGCTTCTTGCTTTGCAGCTGTTTTTCTTGCTTCTTTTCTCATTATGTCCAAACTATCTGTTTTTAATGGAATGATCCTCCTTAATGCTTCAGACACGCTTTCAGCACTATGTCCATTTATAATAAAGGCATTTTTTCCCTCTTCTAGATATTCACCTAAATCAGATGAAATATTACACACAACAGGTGTTCCGCTAGACAGGCTTTCAACAACTTTCGTTGGAAATCCGGCTTTTGCGTAGCGAAGTGACTCATCTCTAATCAACATTGTAAAATCAGCGTTTTGAACCCACTTCAATGCTTCGTCTCGTGACACACGGCCATGTACAAATAGTGTGCCTTCCAAGTCATCAATACACGATTTTTCAACACCACAAATAGAAATCAATTGATTCTCATCCACACCGATCACATGAAACTCTACACCATTTCGTTCGTCAGAACTTAACTGCCTAAAGCCGTATACCATTTCTTTCAAATAGTCTTTCCTGCTAGGCGCACCAGCATATACAAACTGCTTTTTCTTATTATTATGAGTTACTATGGATTTCATGTTGTTTACATCCATTATAACTGGAATTCTTACAACCTTACTGCATTTGGATGAAAAGTGGTTTTCTAGATATTTGCTGATAGCAATTACTCTCCATTTCTCATTAATCGCAATTAGATTTGTATACTCCTTATTCTTATAGGCTGTATTTTTTTCTCGATTTTCAAATTCCTCTGGAGAATACCACTCAACGCTATCATGAATTAACAGTGCATTCTTTTCTTGAGCAAGTTTCTCAATTTTCTTAAAAGCATTGGGAAGAACATCGACAACTAAAAGACAATTAAGATCTTGATGATGCTTTTTTATATATGCGACAACCCTACTGCCAAAGTTTACTCTGTAAAAGGCTCTTATAATTCTATTATTGGATTTTTTCCTAAACGATATATATGGTACGGAATCATACACCTTTTCCTTATTCCCAGTATAAGGACCATATCCAATAACAAATACATCGTGTCCCATATCCATAAGTAGCTTTGCCATCGCATGTTGTCTCACAGCTCCGGCATCTCCACATGGATAATTATTTCCCGTGATTATTACAATCTTCATTTACTATTTTCCTTTTCACTATTCTCGGTTCAATATGATTCATGTAAATTGTGTTTGCAGGTACATTCCTTGTAACAATCGATCCAGCTGCGATAACGCTGTTGTTTCCAATGGTAACACCTTTAAGGATAATAGCTCCTCCACCTATCCAAACATTCTCTCCAATTGAAATAGGTGATGAGCAAATTTGCCCACGATTTTGCAAATCATGATCATGATCATAAATCATTACATTCGGTCCAACTGTTGTTCCGGATCCTATCTCGACAGAATCTCTGCAAACAATCATGGTGTTGCGATTCAAATATACGCGATTCCCAATTTTGAGCTTTCCACTATTTCGTGAAGAAATCAAGCAGCCGCTTTCCGTGTGCAGCCTCCCAAGTAAGGAAATGCGGCCACCCCCCCCCATTTCAATTCTCGTTCCCGGAGTTATCAGTTGCGGCAACTTTGCATGAAAACGGAATCCTGACAGAATGCACTTTAATGGCACATAAATTAAATTCAATATTATAATTATTCCATATTTTACTTTTCTCATTTCCAGTATTCCTCCATTATCTGATAGAACTCTGCCATCACCTTATCGGGT
>ERZ831979.745-NODE-745-length-34867-cov-4.121998_pt1 | contig 34867 bp, 28 predicted proteins | sample MGYA00519952_ERZ831979 | MGnify/ENA primary metagenome ERZ831979 (study PRJEB31850, sample SAMEA3708723) | human gut metagenome | biome: human gut; feature: human-associated habitat; material: faeces | place: China | collected 2014 ...
GCAAGACCTTTCATAATGCGCATAGATACCGCGAAAGACAACAAAACGCATATAAAAATACACAAACAATAAATATAGATTAAATTTTTTCTTTCGTTCGTCCTCATTTTTATTTATCCCTTACCGATGTATAAAAATATCCCGTAAATCGCATTCATCGCATTTCGCGAAGATACTCGTCTATTGCCTTAGCGGCTTTTTTGCCTGCCCCCATAGCAAGAATTACCGTCGCCGCACCCGTAACAGCATCGCCTCCGGCAAAAACGCCCGCTTTAGACGTTCGCCCGCATTCGTCGGCGATTATCCTTTTTCTGCCGTCGGTTTCGAGTCCGTTCGTCGTCATGGCAATAAGAGGATTCGGAGACGTACCGAGAGCCATAATCACGGAATCGCAGGCAAGTTCATATTCGCTGCCGGCGATTTCGACGGGACTTCTCCTGCCGGAACTATCGGGGTCTCCCAAACGCATTTTTATCAATTTCCCGCCTTTGACCTCGCCTGCGTCTCCGACGATAATTTCAATCGGATTTGTAAGCAAATCGAAAACAACTCCCTCTTCTTTTGCATGACCGACTTCTTCCTTTCTTGCCGGTAATTCGTCTTCGCCGCGGCGATATACGATATGTGTTTCCGCCCCGTCGCGGACTGCGGTTCTCGCCGCATCCATAGCGACGTTACCCCCTCCGACGACAACGACGCGTTTACCCAATTTAATCGGGGTATCGTAATCCGCGTCATACGCACGCATCAGATTGTTTCTCGTCAAAATTTCGTTTGCCGAAAATACTCCGTTGGCATTCTCGCCTTTTATCCCCATAAACTTAGGAAGTCCTGCTCCGGTGCCTATATAAACGGCTGAATATCCTTCATCGCTTAACAATTCGTCTATAGTTACCGATTTACCGACTACTACGTCAGTCTCGAATCCGACGCCGAGACGTTTCAATTTTTCGATTTCCGGTTTCACGACATTTTCTTTCGGAAGTCTGAATTCAGGTATGCCGTATATCAGAACGCCGCCGAGGTCGTGAAGCGCCTCAAAAACCGTAACGCCGTAACCCGACTTAATAAGTTCGCCTGCGCACGACAACCCGGAAGGACCCGATCCGATTATTGCAACGTTTTTACCGTTGTATTGAACCTCAGTCTGCGTTTCGTAACCGTTTTTTCTTGCCTCGTCCGCGACAAACCTTTCGAGTTTACCTATACTTACGGCATCGCCGCGTATCCCACGCACACAGTTGCCTTCGCACTGTTTTTCCTGCGGGCAGACCCTTCCGCAAACGGCAGGTAAAGCCGAACTGTCTGAAATTATTTCATACGCCTTTTTTACGTTATGTTTTTTAAGTTCTCCGATAAACGCCGGGATATTTATATTGACCGGACAACCTTCGACGCATTTCGGATTTTTGCAACCGAGACATCTGTTTGCCTCGGAAAACGCCTCGTCGGACGTATAACCGAAAGAAACTTCTTCGTAATTCGTAGCCCGTACCTTTCCGTCTTGTTCCCTGACGGGAATTCTTTTACTTAAATCACTCATTCTTCGCCTCCGCAGTGCCCGCAACCGCCGTGATGAGTGTCGCCTTCTTTGGCTTTAAGAAAAGCCCTGCCCTCTTCTGTTTTATACAGTCGCTGTCTTGTCATGGCGTCGTCGTAATCGACGGCATGACCGTCGAATTCGGGACCGTCCACACAGGCAAATCTGACTTTATCTCCGACGATAACCCGGCATGCGCCGCACATACCCGTACCGTCGATCATGATGGGGCTCATGGAAACGGTGGTGGGGATGCCGTAGGGCTCGGTGGTCTTGGACACGAATTTCATCATGATGGCAGGGCCGATGGCGAAGATCTCGTCATACTGGTTGCCCGCGTCGATGAGCTCCTTGAGCGCATCGGTGACAAGACCCTTCTCGCCGTAAGAGCCGTCGTCCGTCATCAGCTTCAAAACGCTGGACGCCGCGCGGAACTTGTCCTCAAGAATGACGAGGTCCTTATTCTTGAAGCCGACGACCGCGTGGACTTCCGCGCCGCAGTCGTGGAACTTCTTCAAAACGGGGTAAGCGATGGCGCAGCCGACGCCGCCGCCCACGACGCAGACCTTCTTCTTGCCTTCAGTCTCGGTCGGGCGGCCCAGCGGGCCGACAAAGTCCTGAATGTACTCGCCCTCGGCTTTATGTCTGAGCTTTTCGGTGGTGGCGCCGATCGTCTGCACGATGATGGTGACGGTGCCCTTCTCACGGTCGAAGTCGTGGATGGTGATGGGAATGCGTTCACCGTTTTCATCGACGCGCAGGATGATGAACTGGCCGGGCTCGGCCTTCTTTGCCACCATCGGCGCCTCGATCTCGTAGAGGGTCACGGTGGGCTTGAGCGCTTCTTTCTTCACGATGCGATACATGAATGATTCTCCTTTTTGTTGAGATTCAGCGCCGTGCCGTCCGGGGAGAACGGCAGGCGGGATTCCTGGACGCAGCGCCGGGAATATGGAATGATGCTATATTTATATCATGAAAGTTTTCTTGCGTCAATGAATGTCAAAATTCCGACGATGCAGGAAAACTTGCATTTACGAAAAATACTTGCAAAAAACTAAAGCAGCGTCACGCTGCGGCCCTCGGTGCTGATGAGGTCCTCCTCGCGCATCTTGCGCATCTCGCGCATCATGGCGCTGCGGTCGGCGCTGATGTAGTCGGCAAGCATGCTGAGGGAAAACGGCAGGGGGAACGTCCGGCTGCCGTGCTCGTCGGCGAGCTGCTCGAAAAAGCACAGCAGCTTTTCGCGGATGGAGCGGCAGGCGAGCACCTCAATCCGGCGGCTCAGATGCAGAGACTTTTTCGAGAGCAGTTGGAAGAGGTTCGTTACGACCTGACTGTGGCAGGCGCAGGCGTTTTCGCAGCGCTTTGTGATCTGGTCATAGCGCATGAAGATGACGCGGCAGTCCTCGCGGCACTCGATGAGTGCGCTGCCGTCGCGAAAGCCGGTGAACGCCAGCTCCTCGCCAAAGACGCTGCCCTCGTCCATGCTTTCAAGCACGGTGCGGTTGCCGTCGGCGTGCAGGCGCAGAAGCGCCGCGCTGCCCGAGAGCAGCACGCCGATCATATCCTGCTGCTGCCCGCAGGTGAGGATGGTCTGTCCTGCGCTGAAGCGCTGCTCATACGCGCTGAAGCAGCGCAGCATATTTTCGCACGATGCTTCGTCTACGCCTGTAAACAGCGCGGAATCGCGGCAGTCCATCGCTTTCCCTCCCGTAAGGCCTGCTGCTTTACCGGTGCAGCGCAGCCGTTGACCTATTGCATTATCATATACCAGAGAGGAAAAAAAGTAAATGACAATTTCGCGAAAAAATCGGGTAAAAAATCGAGCGATCCCTGTAAAAAAGCATCCGCCTTATTTGGCGGATGCTTTGTCCTTGGCTTTGCGCGCATAGTCGTAAAACACCTGCGCAATGGGCGATAAAATGCTGTTTTTGTGCTTGACGATATAGAGCTGGCGGCGGAAGCGCGAGTCGGGGAAGGGGAAGGCGAGAAGCTTTCCGAACTGAACATAGTCCTGCGCGGCGCTCTGCGCGATGAGACCGACGCCGAGACCCTCGCTGACCATCTGCTTGACGCTCTCGGTCGAGCGGATCTCGACCGCGGTGCGCAGCTGGGCGATGTCGATGCCGAGCTCATTTAAGAGTTCCTTGCCCGCCTGATACGTGCCGCTGCCCTTTTCGCGGCTGATGAACGTCTCTTCCTTGAGCTGCTCGATGGGGAAGGGCTTGCCCGCAAAGGCCTGATACTTTTCGGTGTTCGGCGCGATGAGCACCATCGGGTCGTTGGCAAAATCCTGATAGACGCATTTGTGGCTCGCCACCATCGTGCCGCAGAAGCCGATCTCCACGCTGCGCGTGGCGACGAGCTCCACAACCTTGGGACTGTCCTCCATCTGGATATTGAAGGTGATGTCCGGATAACGGGCGCGGAAGTCCTGCAAAAGGTGCGGCAGATAATACTGGCTCGGCACCGTGGAGGCCGCGATGGAGATCGTACCCTTCATCTCCTGCGAGAAGTTGCGCAGCGCGATGGCTGCGTTCTCGCGCACCTGCAAGATCTCCTTGGCGTATTTGTAGAGGAGCTTGCCCGCGTCGGAGGGGTAGGTCTCCTTCGTGGTGCGGACGATGAGCTTGATATTCAGTTTTCTCTCCAGTGCGGAGACGTGCGAGCTGATGGTCGGCTGCGTCAGGTGCAGCAGCTCCGCGGCGCGGGAAAAGCTGCAGTTTTCCACCACGTAGACGAACGCTTCGAGCTCTTTGATATCCATATCAATGTCCATGAAGTTCCCCCGTCAGACAGGCAAAAGCAAAATGTTTTGCGTTGATAGTGCGTTGAATGCTCATTTTTTAACAGTATACACAGTTTAGCGCCGTTTGTCCAGAGAGGGAAACGGCATTTTGCAGGATTTTATGCATTTTTTGCCCGTGCGATGCACCGCGCGGGCAAAAAATGACGACTTACTGCTTGTCCTGCGCCAGCGCCTCGCCCAGCGCGATGGCGAGCTGATCGGGGCAGGAGGTATTCTTGAAGCCGCAGCGGATGCCGCGCATGCGCGCGATGGCATCCTCGGCCTTCATGCCTTCGACCAGGCGCGAAATGCCCTGAAGGTTGCCGTTGCAGCCGCCGATGACCTCTACGCTCTTGATGGTGTGGTCGTCGTTCAGCTCAATGTGCATTTCCTTGGAGCAAACGCCCTTGGTGCGGTAGTTATAAGTCATTTCTATCTCTCCTTTTCTGATAGTCCGCGCCAATCATAGCACATTCGCCCTGCGTTCGCAAGGGATGCACCGAAAAAGGAAAGAAAAAGAAGATGCGGCAATTCGGGGTGGTATTCTGCGAACAACTGTGCTATAATTATCCTGTTAGAATATTGCCATTACAGAACAAAACGCAAAAGGAGTTGTTTTTTATGTCAGTTTTGACCGCCGTTATCCTTGGCCTTGTGCAGGGGATCGCGGAATTTTTACCGATCTCGTCCTCCGGACATCTCGCCATCGCGGAGCATTTACTAAGCATCCAGGGCGCGAGCAACGTGCCCGACTTTTTCGACGTGCTGCTCCACCTCGGCACGCTCGTGGCGGTGTTTGCCGCTTACTGGGATGATATCCGCGATATGATCGTGGAGTTTTTCACCGGCATCGGCGACCTTGCCCATCATCGCACGCCGAACCCCGTGCCGCCTGCGCGCCGCCTTATTCTGCTCATCATTGTGGGCACGCTGCCGCTTTTCGTCATGGTGCCGTTTCGCCGTTTTTTCACGGAGCTGGGTGATAATATGTACTTTATCGGCGGCGCACTGATCGTCACGGGCATCCTGCTCTTTGTGAGCGACCGTGTGCGCCATGGACGCAAGACCGAAAAGACCGCCACGCTGCTCGACGCGCTGCTTGTCGGTATCGGTCAGGCCATCGCGCTGTGCCCGGGCATTTCCCGCTCCGGCATGACGATCACGGCGGGCTGCTTCACGGGCTTTGAGCGCAAGTTTGCCGTGCGCTTTGCATTCCTGCTCTCCATCCCCGCGGTGTTGGGGGCGAACATCCTGACACTCAAGGATGCGTTCGAAGCGGGCATCGACTTCTCCAGCGTGCCCGTGTACCTCGTCGGTGTCGTCGTCGCGGCGGTGTCGGGCTATGCGAGCATCCGCCTGCTGCGCTATGTTGCCGACAAGGGCCGTTTCGGCGCGTTTGCCTATTACTGCTGGGCCGCCGGCGTGCTGACGCTGGTGCTCACGATCCTGCACTAATTTTTGATTCTGAGGTGAATCATGGCACAACAGAAGAAAAAAACCACCACAACGAAAAAGAAAACGACGGGTTCGTCCCGCTCCTTGTCTTCCGGCAAGCGCACGGCGAAGAAGAATCAAAAGCGCCCCATCCGCCGCGAGGTCGCGGGCGCGATCCTGCTGGTGCTGGCGCTGTGCCTGGGCTTCAGCTATTTCCAGTCGGGGGCGTGGCTGCTCGATCAGCCGGCGAAGCTGTGCCGGTCGCTCTTTGGCTGGGGCTATTACCTCGTCGCGCCCGCGCTGCTGCTGGGGAGCTATATCCTGCTCTTCCACCGTGGGCGGAACGTCGCGTCCTGCCTTGTCGGCACGGCACTGCTGCCGGTTGTGTTCGGCGCGATCATGCACATTGCCCTCTGCAAAGAGAAGTATGTCAACATGGATGGCATCTTGAAGCTTCTGTGGACGAGCGGCAACGCGCTCGAGTCCGGCGGCGCGGTGTCTGCATCGCTTGCGATCATGCTGGTGCTGCTGGTGAAAAAGGTGCTGGCGATGGTCCTGCTCGTCGTGCTGTTCGTCGCGTTTTTGATGATGGCGTTCCGCTTGACGCCTGCCGCCGTGATCGAGGCCGTGCGCTCGCACGAGCGTGTGCCCTATGAGCCGGTGGAGGAAGACGAGCTGTCGCCGCAGCGTGCCCATGCACCGCGCCGCAACGCGCCGGTCCACACGCCGGACGCCGCCATCGACATTCCGCTCGACGGCGAGGAGCGCGTCATCAAGAAAAATCCCACGGGCGGCTTCTTCCGCAAGAAGTCCGATAATATCAAGAGCCCCGACGAGCTGTTAGCGGGCGGAAGTGCCGCGGAGACAAAGATCGCTGCACCCGTTTCGCCTGCCGCCGCGCCGTCCGCACCCGTTAAGCCTGTGACGGTGGAGGCCGACGACTTCGACCTGCCGCCGTTTGATACAGCGCCGAGCGCGCCCGCGCCGGTCGTCCCGGCACCCGCACCTGTGATGCACACACCGTTTGCCGCGCCCACGCCGAGCGTGCAGAGCGCACCCGTCGCCGCAGCCGCAGCAGCAACGACGGTTCCCGCCGTGCTGACCGACAAGCAGGAGGACAAGCTCCGCCGCGCCGAGGTCGATGCCGCGCGCGAGGAGGTCACGCGCGAGATCGAGGGCAGCGACGCGCAGCCCCAGCCGCCTGCATATCAGTATCCGCCCATCACGCTCTTAAAAGAGGGCAGCGTGACGAACGCCGCCGAGGCGGGCGCGGAGCTGCGCAACAACTCCCGCCGCTTGGCGCAGACGCTCACGAGCTTCGGCGTGGACGCCCAGCCGGGCGATGTGGTGCGCGGCCCGTCGGTCACGCGCTATGAGTTCACGCTCAGTCAGGGCGTGAAGCTCTCGAAGATCACAAATTTGCAGGACGATATCGCCCTTGCGCTGGGCGCGAGCGGCGTGCGCATCGCGCCCATCCCCGACAAGATCTCCGTCGTGGGTGTCGAGGTGCCGAACAAGCTCGTTTCGCCCGTCAGCATCCGCACGGTGCTCGAATCCACGGAGTTCACCACCCATCCTTCCACCACGGCCTTCGCCGTCGGCAAGGACATCAGCGGCAAGAACATCGTCGGGAATATCTCGAAGCTTCCGCACGTGCTCATCGCCGGTACGACGGGCTCCGGTAAGTCCGTGTGCACGAACTCGCTGATCGTCTCGATGCTCTATAAGTCAACGCCCGAAGAGGTGCGCTTTATCATGGTCGACCCGAAGATGGTCGAGCTTGCGCCCTACAACGGCATCCCGCACCTGCTCATCCCCGTCGTCACCGACCCGAAGAAGGCCGCGGGTGCGCTGCAATGGGCCGTGTACGAGATGATGAAGCGCTACAAGATGTTCTCCGAGCACAACGTCAAGGACCTTGCCTCCTACAATAAGGTGGCGGAGACGGACGAAACGCTCAAAAAGCTGCCGAGCGTCGTTGTCGTCATCGACGAGCTGGCCGACTTGATGCTCGTCGCGGCGAAGGAGGTCGAAGAGTCGATCTGCCGCGTAGCGCAGATGGGCCGCGCCGCGGGCATGCACCTGGTTATCGCGACGCAGCGTCCGTCCGCGGACGTCATCACGGGCCTGATGAAGGCCAACATCCCGAGCCGCATCGCGTTTGCGGTCGCCTCCGCGATGGAATCGCGCATCATCCTCGACACCGCGGGCGCGGAAAAGCTCGTGGGCCGCGGCGATATGCTCTATGCCCCGCTGGGCGAAGGCAAGCCCAAGCGCGTGCAGGGCTGCTTCATCTCGAGCGAGGAGATCGAGCGCGTGGTCAACTTCGTCAAGGAAAACGGCGAGACGGACTACGACGAATCCGTTATCGACAAGATCAACGCCGCCGTCGCCGAAAAGGAGAAGGGCAACGCCAAGGGAGGCGGCAATGCCGCGCCTGATCAGAACGCCGCCGACGATGTGGATGAGCTGCTCCCCGCCGCGATCGACGTGGTCATGGAGACGGGTCAGGCGTCCGTCTCGATGCTCCAGCGCCGCTTGAAACTCGGCTATTCGCGCGCCGCGCGCATCGTCGATGAGATGGAAACGCGCGGCATCGTCGGCCCCTTTGAAGGCTCGAAGCCCCGCCAGATCCTCATCACGAAGGAGCAGTGGCAGGAGATGCAGTATGTGCAGGGCACCGCGCCGAGCGAGGTGCTGCAGGCACAGACGGAATTTGCAGATGTGAACGAAGAGGAACCTGAAGACGATGAATCATGATCTCCACACGGGGCGGCCGGAGCGCCGCCCCGTCGGCACGATAGCCTTTCCCGGCGGCACGGACTTTGCCCCGGAAATGACGCCGGCGCAGGTCGGTGCCTACAGCACGCTCGCCCTCGCGCACATCGGCGACGGGGTGTACGAGCTCATGATGCGCACGGCGCTGTGTGCCGCCGGGCTCACCGCCGTGACCGACCTGCACCGCGAGACCGTGCGCCGTGTCAACGCGCCCGCACAGGCGCGCGCAGTGGAGGCGATCCTGCCCCTGCTCACAGAGGCGGAGCACGCTGTTTATAAGCGCGGGCGCAACGCGAAGGTGAACTCTGTGCCGCAGCATGCGGACGTCGCGCAGTATCACGCGGCCACGGGGCTTGAGACGCTCTTTGGCTGGCTGTATCTGCTCGGACGCACGCAGCGGCTGCGCGAGCTGTTCGCCGTGATTACGGAGGTGCTTTGATATGCCAATGGACGCAGTTTTTCTGCATGGCCTGACGCAGGAGCTGACGCAGAGCCTGACCGGCGCGCGCATCGACAAGGTGCAGCAGCCGGAGCGCGACCTGCTGCTGCTGTCCGTGCGCACGCAGGGCGGCAATGCCAAGCTGCTCGTGCACGGCGGTGTGGGCAGCGCGCGTGTGCATTTCACGCGCGGCACGTTTGAAAACCCCGCCGAACCGCCGATGTTCTGTATGCTCCTGCGCAAGCATCTCGTCGGCGCGCGCATCACGGCCGTCTCGCAGCCCGATTTTGAGCGTATGCTCGTGCTCGACCTTGACGGCCGGAACGAACTCGGCACGCCGGTCAAAAAGCAGCTTGTTGTCGAGATGCTCGGCCGCCAGTCGAACGTCATCCTCGTCAGCGGCGACGGGCACATCATCGACTGCATGCGCCGCGTGGATTCCTCCATGAGCGAGACGCGGCAGGTGCAGCCGGGGCTGTTTTACCGTACGCCGCTGCGGCAGGATAAGCCGGTGCTGTTTGATACGACGCCGGAGCAGCGCGCGCAGGTGCTCTCCGCCCCGGTCACGGCGGCGACGGTCGATAAGTGGCTGCTGGGGCTCTTTTCCGGTGTGTCACCGCTGCTGTGCCGGGAGGTGTGCTTCCGCGCGCTCGGTGATGCCAGCCCGCGTTTGGAGCGGCTGGACGATGCGCAGCGTGCACGCCTGGCGCATGAGCTCGATGCGCTTGTGTTTACCGTCGAGACGAACAATCTTTCCCCGACCATGCTGCTCGACGGCGAACGGCCGAAGGACTTTTCCGCCGTGCCGATCCTGCAGTATCAGGGTGCGCTCTCAAGCCGCGGCTGCGGCTCGTTTTCCGAGCTGCTGGATGAGTTTTATCTCCGCCGCGACAAGGCGGAGGCCATGCGCCGCCGCTCGCAGGAGCTGACGCATCAGGTGCGAACCCTGCGCGACCGCACGGCCAAAAAGCTCGCCATCCAGCGCTCGGATCTGCTGCGCTGTGCCGACCGCGAGGCGCTGCGGCAAAAGGCCGATCTCATCAAGGCGAACCTCTACCGCATCCAAAAGGGCGCGCGCACCGTGACGGTGCAGGACTACTACGCCGAGGGCTGTCCGGACGTGACGATCGAGCTTGATCCGCGCAAGAGCCCGCAGGAAAACGCCGCCGCGCTCTATAAGGCCTACCGTAAGGCCAAGACGGCCGAGCAGCACCTGACCGGCCTGATCGCCGAGTCGAGCCGGAATCTTGAGTACCTCAACAGCGTGCTCGACGAGCTCGCGCGCGCCGAGAGCGAGCGTGATCTCATGGACATCCGTGCCGAGCTGCGCGCGACCGGCTACCTGCGCCAGCCGCGCAATGCCAAAAAGGAAAAGGCAGCGCCGCGCGCGCCGCTCGCCTTCGTGTCGAGCACCGGGTATGAGATTCTCGTCGGCCGCTCCAACACGCAAAACGATGAGCTCACGCACCGCACGGCCCGCCGCACGGACATCTGGCTGCATGTGCAGAAGGTGCACGGCTCACACGTCATCATCCGTGCGCATGATACGACACCGGACGAGCAGACGATCGCCGAGGCGGCAAGTCTCGCCGTGTACTATTCGCAGGCGCGTGACGGCGGAAAGACGCCCGTGGACTACACCATGGCGCGCTTTGTGCGCAAGCCGTCCGGCGCGCTTCCGGGCATGGTGCTCTATACCGATTATCAGACCTGCATGGCCGAGAGCGATGAGGCGATCGTCGAGCGCCTGCGGCTGCGATAGGAGGGCAGGGGCATGGGTCGATCCGGCATTTTGCTCGACATGGCCGTGCTTGCGGCTGCTTACGGCATCTGGCTGCTGCCGAAGTGGCGGCGGCTGGGGAAAAGACCGCTGCTCGTCTATACGCTCATGTATGGCTGCCTCGCCGGGATTGTGCGCTTTACGCTCATGCCGGTGCTCACGGCGCTGCCGTACTGCTTTGACCATCCGTACATCCCGATGCATATGGCTCCGTTTGAGGATGTCATCCACCGCCACGGGGACTATGTGCGGCAGATCGTGCTCAATGTCGTCCTGTTTCTTCCGTTTGGAGTGCTGCAGCCGCTGTGCGATCGCTGCCGCGGCAGGCGGCCGCGTTTCTGGCGCTGCCTGCTGCTGGCACTGGCGCTCAGCGCCGGCATCGAGCTCGTGCAGCCGCTGCTGCACGATTTCCGCAGAGCGGATATTACGGACGTCATCACGAACACGATCGGCGGCGTGCTCGGCTATGCACTCTGGGCGCTTGGAAACGTCTGCTGCAAAAAACGGCAGGGATAGGCGCTGAACTACCGGTGGCTTTTCCGGTTGAAAACAGGCAGAAGTTCCTGTATACTGATGTTGTTACAAAAACGCGAAAACGCGGATAACAGAGAAATCAAATTCGGAGGAAAATCATGGATAAGCGGATCTATCGCGAATATGTCGCGATCCTGAAAGAGGAGCTGCAGCCCGCCATGGGCTGTACCGAGCCCATCGCCGTGGCTTACTGTGCGGCGCTTGCGCGCCAGACGCTCGGCGCGCTGCCGGAGACGGTGGAGGTGCTCGCAAGTGCGAACATCATCAAAAATGTCAAGAGCGTCATCGTTCCGAATACGAACGGCCTGCGCGGCATCGCGGCAGCGGCCGCGGCGGGCATCGTGGCCGACAACGCGGATGCGCAGCTTCAGGTGCTCGCGGAGCTCACGCCGGAGCAGGTAGAGTCCGTCAGCACCTATCTGGAGCAGGCGGCGTTCACCGTCGGGCGTTCGGATAAGGACTATGTGTTTGACATTCAGGTGCGCGTCACGGCGGGAACGGACAGCGCCTTCGTCGAGATCGCTGGCTTCCATACCAACGTGATCCGTGTGGAGAAGAACGGCGTCGTGCTGCAGCACAAGGACTATCAGGAGTCCGGCAGCCAGCACGCCACCGACCGTAGTCTGCTGACGGTCGAGCAGATCATTACCTTTGCAAACGAGGTGGACGTTGCCGACGTGCAGGAGACGCTTCAGCGGCAGATCGACTACAACTGGGCCATCGCCGAGGAGGGCTTGCGCGGGGATTACGGCGCGAACATCGGCCGCATCCTGCTGCAGTCTTACGGCACGAGCGTCCACAATCGCGCCAAGGCCTACGCCGCTGCAGGGTCGGATGCGCGCATGAACGGCTGCGACCTGCCGGTCGTCATCAATTCCGGCAGCGGCAATCAGGGCCTGACGGCGTCCCTGCCGGTCGTGATCTATGCCAAGGAGCTCGACGTCACGCAGGAGATGCTCTACCGCGCGCTTGCGGTGTCGAACCTGATCACCATCCATCTGAAGACCGGCATCGGCAGCCTGTCCGCCTATTGCGGCGCGACGGCGGCCGGCTGCGGCGCGGCAGCAGGCGTGACGTATCTCTACGGCGGTCAGTTCCGCGAGATCGCGCACACGGTCGTCAATGCCGTTGCCATCGCCTCCGGCATGATCTGCGACGGCGCGAAGGCAAGCTGTGCGGCCAAGATCGCCTCGGCAGTCGAGGCGGGGCTGCTGGGGATGCAGATGCAGATGCACGAGAGCCAGTTCTACGGCGGCGACGGTATCGTCGTCAAGGGCGTGGAGAACACGATCCGCAACATCGGCACGCTTGCCAGCGAGGGCATGCGTGAAACCGACCGCACGATTATCCGCATGATGATCCAGGAGCACTGACACATATAGAATTTGCCGGCTGCCGCATGGCGGCCGGCATTTTTTTCGCGCAGCGGCGCGTGCCGCTTGCATTTCGGGCGCACGGCGCGTATAATAACTCATATTTTTTGATCCGCGATCTGCGGCCTGTTTTGCATCCAAGGAGGCGTATTATGCGTTTATTTGATATTCTCGGGCCCGTGATGGTCGGCCCGTCCAGCAGTCACACGGCCGGCGCTGTGCGCATTGGCCTGACGGCGCGCAAGCTGCTCGGCGACCGGCCGGTGCATGCCGACATCTCGCTGCACGGCAGCTTTGCCCTGACCGGCCATGGCCACGGCACGGACTGCGCGCTGATTGCGGGCCTGCTCGGCATGCAGCCGGACGACCTGCGTATCCCGGAAAGTTTCGCCGTCGCGGCGGAGCAGGGGCTGACGTTCACATTTCAAAACGTGCAGATGCGCAATGCGCATCCGAATACCGCGCGCCTGAAGCTCACGGGAGCAAACGGCCGCACGCTCGATATCGTGGCCGAGAGCGTCGGCGGCGGGCGCATCCGTATCCGCTCCATCGACGGCATTGAGACGAACTTTTCCGGTGAGCATAACACGCTCATCGTCCATAATCAGGACACGCCCGGCCATGTCGCGGCCGTGACGGCGGCGCTCATGCAGCGGCATGTCAACATCGCCACCATGCAGCTCTACCGTGATGAGCAGGGGGGCTATGCGGTCATGATCCTCGAATGTGACCAGCCGATCCCGAAGGACATCGAGCAGTGGCTGTCGCACATCGAGGGCATTCAGAAGATCACGATCTTTAATCAGGAGGAACCGGTATGAGTTTTTCGAGCATTGCGGACATGCTTTCGGCGGCGCAGGAGCGCACCCAGCCGCTCTACGCCGTCATTCGCGACGCAGACTGTCTGGAAAACGGCTATGACGCTGCGGCCTCCCACCGACAGATCGCAGCGCTCTGGGCGGCCATGCAGGCCTCCAGCCGGCAGTACTGTGCGGACGACCGCTCCAACAGCGGGCTCATCGGCGGCGACGCGGAAAAGCTCCGTGCGGCGGCGGAAAAGGGCTTGCTGCTCGGCGGGACATATTTTCAGCGCGTGACGGAGCAGGCGCTCAAAGTCGCCGAGTGCAACGCCTGCATGAAGCGCATCGTTGCCGCACCCACGGCGGGCAGCTGCGGCGTGCTTCCGGCGGTGCTGATCCCGCTCACCGACGAGCGGGACGTTCCGGAGGAGACGATCCTGCAGGCGCTGTACATCGCGGCGGGCTTCGGTCAGGTCACGGCGCTGCGCGCGAGCGTTGCCGGGGCGCAGGGCGGCTGTCAGGCGGAGATCGGCACGGCCAGCGCCATGGCCGCCGCCGCGCTGACGCATATCCTCGGCGGTACGGCGCAGCAGTGCGCGGATGCGTACGCCATCGCGCTTGCAAACCTGCTTGGGCTTGTCTGCGATCCGGTCGCGGGGCTTGTGGAGGTGCCGTGCGTCAAGCGCAACGTCATCGGCGCGGTCAACGCCGTGAGCGCGGCGAACATGGCCGTCGCCGGCATCACGAGCCGCATCCCGGTCGATGAGGTCATCGACGCGATGGGCGAGATCGGCGACGCGCTCCCGGCCGATCTGCGGGAGACCGGCCTCGGCGGTCTTGCCGCCACACCGACCGGCCGGAAGATCGCGCGCAAGGTCACCCACGCCGATCCCTGAACGACGCACACAAAACCTGCTGCATCGGCGGTGCAGCAGGTTTTTGCACAAAAAGGCTTGACAGAAGCGCAAAATGACGGCAATGTATATCTGAAATTATGAGACCGATCAGGCGTGACCCGCTTGGCGGGCAGAAAGGCGGAGCTATGGAATACAACAAACCCATTGCGGATATGTGCCCTGGCATGGATGTCGAGGGCTTTTACATCCTGCGCGCAGCGGCGCTCAAGACGACCAACAGCGGCAAGCCCTTTCTCAGCGGCACGATCTGTGACCGCACGGGCAGCGTCGAGATCAAGGTCTGGGACTACAGCGGCCCGATCGGCGCGCGCACGGACGATGCCGGCCGCGTCGTGAAGATCCGCGGCAGCGTTTCGGAATACCGCGGCGCGCTGCAGGTGAGCGTGCACCGCATCCGCATGGCCGAGGCCGCGGACACATATGATAAATCTCTGCTCGTACCGACGGCACCGATCGACGCCGACGCTGCGCTCGCGGACGTGCAGCGGCTGGTCGCCTCGATCGCGGATGCGGATTACCGCAGCGTCGCCGAGACAATGCTCGCGCGCCACCTTGATGCGTTTCGCCGCATCCCGGCCGGAAAGACCGTGCACCACAGCTTCCTTTCCGGCCTTTTGATGCACACATACAACATGCTGCGTGCGGCGGATTTTCTCGCCAGGCTCTATCCGGAGGTCATCGACCGCAGCCTGCTGCTGACCGGCACACTGCTGCACGATTTTGCCAAGGAGCGGGAGTTCGTGTTTTCCGACCTCGGCATCGTGACGGAGTATTCCACCGCCGGGCAGCTGCTCGGTCATCTGGTCATGGGCGCGCAGGAGGTCGCGGACGTCGCGCGCGAGCTTGCCATTGCCGAGGAAAAGTCCCTGCTGCTGCAGCATCTGCTGCTCTCGCACCACGGCGAGCCGGACTTCGGCGCGGCCGTGCGCCCCATGTGCGCCGAGGCGGAGCTGCTGTCGTACATCGACCTCATTGACAGCCGCATGGAGATCTATGCCGAGACGCTCCCGGGCGTGCCGGCAGGCGGCTTCAGCGGGCGTATTTTTGCGCTGGAAAAGAAGATCTATCACCACAACTGAGGAGCTTGCCCATGATGACCCTGCCGGAACAAGTGCATATGGCGCTCGACCGCCTCGAGGCGGCGGGATGGGAGGCCTTCGTCGTCGGCGGCGCGGTGCGCGATGCGCTGCGCGGCTGCGCGGCGGGGGACTGGGACATCACGACCGATGCCGAGCCGGAGCAGGTCGAGCGCGTCTTTTCCGGCGAGCGGCTCATCGAGACGGGACTCCGGCACGGCACGGTGACTGTCCTGCTTGACGGTTTGCCGCTGGAGATCACGACCTACCGTGTCGACGGCGGCTACTCAGACCACCGGCGGCCGGACAGCGTGACGTTTACGCGCAGCCTGCGCGACGATCTGCTGCGGCGCGATTTTACGATAAATGCGCTTGCCTATCACCCACGCACGGGGCTTGTGGATGTGTGCGGCGGCGCAGAGGATCTTGCGCGCGGTGTCGTGCGCTGCGTGGGTGAGCCCGAGCGCCGCTTTCGTGAGGACGGGCTGCGTATTTTGCGCGCGCTGCGCTTTGCGTCCGTGCTCGGCTTCACCATCGAACCGGAGACGGCGGCGGCCATCCACCGCTGCGCTGAGCTGCTGCGGTATCTTGCGGCGGAGCGCGTGCTGAGCGAGCTGACAAAGCTGCTCTGCGGGCAAAACGCAGGTGCGGTGCTGCGGGAATTTTCCGATGTGCTGGCCGTCCCCATACCGGAGCTGCGGCCGATGTTCGGCTTTGCGCAGCACAACCCGCACCATGACCGGGACGTCTGGCAGCACACGGTCGCGGTCGTGGAGCACATCCCGCCCGAGCCGGTGCTGCGCTGGGCAGCACTGCTGCACGACGTCGGAAAGCCGCCGTGCTTCTCGCTTGCCGATGACGGCGTCGGACACTTTTACGGTCATGCCGCCAAGAGCACGGAGCTCGCGGATGCGATCCTGATGCGGCTGCGCATGGATACGGCCGGGCGCACGCGCATCACGCAGCTCATCCGCTATCACGATCTGCCCATTGCCCCGGAGCCGAAGCCCATCCGGCGGCTGATGCATAAGCTCGGTGTCGAGCCGGTGCGCCAGCTCTTCGCGCTGCACATTGCCGATACCTGCGGGCAGTCCGCCATCTGCGCCGGACGCGTGCAGACCTATCAGGAGGCCGGGCGCGTGCTCGATAAGCTGCTTGCGGCGGATGCCTGCTTTTCGCTCCGGGATCTCGCCGTCAACGGCAGTGACCTGCTCGCGCTCGGCCTGCGCGGGCGGGCTGTGGGCGCGGCGCTGCAGGCGTGTCTGGACGCCGTCATGGATGAGCGGGTCGCAAATGAGCGGGCGGCGCTGCTGGCATATGCGGCGGAAAATTTGCACCGCTTTGCAAATTCCTGACCGACAGGTCTTGAAAATTGTGGAGCGATGTTATAAGATGAAGGACAATATCTAATTACATTGTAATAGAATATGCGGAGAACAGGACAATGGAGCAGATTCGGTCGCGGAAAAATCAATATATCCTGCACCTGCGCGCGCTGGCAAAGTCGGCGGATGCGCGCCGGGAGGCGGGGGAGTACGTCTGCGACGGCGAAAAGCTGCTGCGCGAGGCGCTGCAGTTCGGCGCGGAGGTCACGTCCGTGCTCTGGCGCGAGGCGGCGGCGTTTCCGCTGCCGGACGGTATCGCGCAGTACGCGGCGGATGCCGCGCTCGTCGAGTATGCCTCGCCGCTCATGCACTCGCCGGGTCCGGTCTTTACCGTGCGCATCCCGGCGATGCGCCTGCCGGAGCCGCTGCGCCGGGTCATCGTGCTCGAAGGGGTGCAGGACCCCGGCAATGTCGGCACCGTCATCCGCACGGCCAACGCCCTCGGCATGGATGCCGTGGTGCTCACCGGCGCGTGCGCCGATCTCTACGGGCCGAAGACCGTGCGCGCGACGATGGGCGCGCTCTTCCGTCAGCCGGTGCTGACGTGCGCGACGGACGAGCTGATGCAGCTGCTGCGCGCAAACGGGCTCAAGCTCTACGGCGCGGCGCTGACGGACACGGCGCAGGATCTGCGGCGCGTGCCGCTCACACCGGCCGCCGTGGCGATCGGCAGTGAGGGGCGCGGTCTGAGTGCGCAGCTGCTCGCGCAGTGCGACGGGCAGATCATCATCCCCATGCAGCCGGGCGCGGAGTCGCTCAATGCGGCGGTGGCCGCGGCGGTCGTCATGTGGGAGATCGCCCGCACCGAGACGTGAGGAGGGCGTGAGATGTCGCAGCTCAAATACTGGGTCTGGCTGTCCATGCGCTTCGGCGTGCGGCCGAAGGTGAAGCTCGCGCTTGTGGAGCACTTCGGCACGCCGCGCGATGTGTATTTTGCCACGGAGGCGGACTACCGCGTCCGTGCCTCACTGCGCCCGGAGGAGCTGCGTCTGCTGCTGGATAAGGATCTGCATGAGGCCGAGCGCGCGCTCGCCATCTGCGACCGGGAGCATATTCGCGCCCTGACGATCCAGGACGCCGCCTATCCGCAGCGGTTGCTGCAGATCTATGACCCGCCGCTCGTGCTCTATGTGCGCGGCACACTGCCGCCGCTGGATGACCGCGCGGCCGTCGCCGTCGTCGGCACGCGCAGCGCCACGCCTTACGGGATGCGCACGGCGCACAAGCTCGGTTCGGAGATCGTGCGTCACGGCGGCATCGTGCTCTCCGGTCTCACCGCCGGCATCGACCGCTCAGCCGCCGAGGGTGCGCTGGATGCGGGCGGTGTCTGCGTGGGCGTGTCCGGCACGGCGATCAATCTGGATTTTGCGGGCGCGTGCACGCAGAGTGTCGCGCGCTGCGGCGCGGTCGTGAGCGAGTTTGCGCCGAATATGTCCGTGCCGCGCTTCGGTTTCCGCTTGCGCAACCGCATCACCTCCGGTCTCGCCGTGGCGACGGTCGTGGTCGAGGCACCGGAGAAAAGCGGCGCGCTGCTCTTCGCCGAAGATGCGATCACGCAGGGCAGGGAGGTCTTTGCCGTGCCCGGAAACGCCGATTCCCACGCCTCCGTCGGCAGCAACGCGCTGCTCAAGGACGGAGCGCGTCCGGCGACGTGCGCATGGGATGTGCTGGGTGATTTTCGCCGTATGTTTCCCGGCACGCTGCACGAGCGCATCGCGCCCGAACCCGAACCTGCAGCGCCGCAGGCCCCGCCCGAGACGGGCGACGGCTTTGCACAGGTGCGCCGCCCGGTCGCGGAGAAAAGGATTGACAAGCCGCAGCCGGAGGCATATATTGACCTGGAAGCGCAGCTGCGATCGCTCACGACGGAGCAGCTTCAGATCGTCGCGGCGATCGATACGCCCGCCACGCAGGTGGATCTCATCATCGCCAAGACCCGGCTGCCGGCGAGCAAGGTGCTCGCGGAGCTGACCGTGCTGCAGATCCGCGGCGTGGTCCGGCAGGAGCCGGGCAAACGCTTTTCATTAAATATACGCGCAGGCACTGCGCAGGAATCATAAGGAGTTGGAACAGACCCGATGGCAAAAGCAAAAACGGATCTGGTGATCGTCGAGTCTCCGGCGAAGGCCAGAACAATCGAAAAATATCTGGGCAGCAACTATCAGGTCGTGGCCTCGATGGGGCATTTGCGCGACCTGCCCAAGAGCACGATGGGCGTCGATATTGACGGCGACTTCACGCCGCAGTATCTGCCCGTGAAGGATCGCGCCGACGTGATCGCCGACCTGAAAAAGCGCGCCAAATCTGCCGGAACCGTCTATCTCGCGACCGACCCTGACCGCGAGGGAGAGGCCATTTCGTGGCACCTGAAGGAGCTGCTGAATCTGCCGGACGATAAGGCCAAGCGCGTGACCTTCAACGAGATCACGAAGAAGGTCGTCACCGAGAGCATCCAGCACCCACGCGAGATCGATCAGGATCTGGTCGATGCGCAGCAGGCGCGCCGCGTGCTCGACCGCATCGTGGGCTACAAGCTCAGCCCGCTGCTCTGGCGCAAGGTCAAGCCCGGCCTGTCCGCCGGGCGCGTGCAGTCGGTGGCCACACGCATCGTGGTCGACCGCGAAAATGAGATCCGCGCCTTCCAGCCGCAGGAATACTGGCTGCTTGACGCGCTGCTTGACTGCGGCGCGGGCACGTTCAGTGCGCGCTTTTACGGCACGGCCGATAATAAGAAAATGGACGTCCCGGACGAGGCCACGGCCGACAAGATCATTGCCGCCGTGTCGGCAGAGCCGTTTCAGATCGCGAGCGTCAAGCGCGGCGAGAAGCAGCGCAGCCCCTCGCCCCCGTTCATCACCTCGACCCTGCAGCAGGAGGCTTCCCGCCGTCTGGGCATGACGCCGCGGCGCACTATGTCGGTCGCGCAGCAGCTGTATGAGGGCGTGGATATTACCGACCGCGGCACGATCGGTCTCATCACCTATATGCGTACAGACTCCCAGCGTCTGTCGGATGAGGCGCTCGCCTCGGCACAGGCGTTCATCGTCGAGCACTACGGCCCGGAGTATCATCCCGGCAAGCCGCGCACGTATAAGACCAAGGCCGGTGCGCAGGACGCGCATGAGGCCATTCGCCCGACGGATGTCACGCTCACGCCGGATCGTGTGCGCCACGACCTCACACCGGAGCAGTACCGTCTCTACCGGCTCATCTGGGGCCGCTTCACCGCCTGCCAGATGTCCAACGCCGTGTACGATAATGTTGTCGTGGATGCCGGCAGCGCGGGCTATCTCTTCCGCGCCAACTACTCCGAGCAGAAGTTCGCGGGCTACACCGCCGTGTACGAAGAGGCGAAGGACGAGGAGACGAGCGAGGTGCGCCGTCCGCTGCCGTCGCTCAAGCAGGGCGACGCCGTGGAGCTCAAGAACGTCACGAAAGAGCAGCAGTTCACCCAGCCGCCCGCCCGCTACACGGAGGCGACGCTCATCCGTGCGATGGAGGAAAAGGGCATCGGCCGCCCGTCGACGTATGCGCCGACGATCTCGACCATCCTCAGCCGCAACTATGTCGTCAAGGAGGGACGCTATCTGCGCCCGACGAACCTCGGCATCGTCGTGACCGAGATGATGGAGGAGTATTTCCGCAACATCGTTGACCTGAAATTCACCGCCAACATGGAGACCGATCTCGACAAGATCGAGGCCGGAGCCGTCGCGTGGAAGGATCTGCTGCGCGAGTATTATAAGGACTTTGACGCAAACCTCAACAACGCCGAGATCCAGCTTGAGGGCAAGCACCTCAAGGTGCCGGATGAGGAGTCGGACGAGGTCTGCCCGAACTGCGGGCGCAAGCTCGTGTACAAAAACGGCCGCTTCGGCCGCTTCCTTGCCTGCCCCGGCTACCCGGAGTGCAGCTTCACGATGCCGATCGTCGTCGAGATGCCCGGCAAGTGCCCGGCCTGCGGCGGTCGTCTGCTCAAGCGGACGTCGCGCAAGGGCTTTGCCTACTACGCCTGTGAGCGCGGACATGACTGCCCCGGTCACGGTGAGGGCGAGGGCGGCGAGAACATCCAGGGCTTCATGACGTGGGACGTGCCGACGAAGGACTACTGCCCCGAGTGCGGCAAGACGATGTTCAAACGCGCCGGCAAGGGCGCGAACAAGCCGTTTTGCATCAATCCGGAGTGCGCGAACTATCTGCCGCCGGATAAGCGCGGCTATAAGCGCAAGCCGAAGCCGGCGGACGATGCGGAGCCGGCCAAGACCGAGCCCGAGACCGCCGAGGCTGCCGCCGAAAAGAAGCCGGCTGCCAAGAAAGTGCCCGCCAAAAAGCCTGCCGCGAAGAAAGCGGCGGCCAAGAAGCCGGCTGCGAAAAAGCCCGCCGCCAAGAAGCCGGCTGCAAAAAAGACGGCAAAACCCAAGGAAGAAGCATAAGTAGGAAGCATAATTGGAAAGGCGGCCTGATCACGGCCGCCTTTTTTGAGGAGGAACGCTATGACCCCAGTGACCGTGATCGGTGCGGGCCTGGCGGGATGCGAGTGCGCGTGGCAGCTGGCCGGGCGCGGCATCCCGGTGCGCCTGATCGAGATGAAACCCCAGAAAATGTCCCCCGCACACGTATCGGAAAACTTTGCGGAGCTCGTCTGCTCCAACTCTCTGCGCAGCGATGAGCTCACCAATGCCGTCGGTCTGCTCAAGGAGGAGTTGCGGCGGCTTGATTCCGTTGTGCTCGCCAGTGCGGATCATAACCGTGTCGCCGCCGGCGGCGCGCTTGCCGTGGACCGTGAGGCCTTCGCCCGCGAGATCACGGAGCGCATCTGCGCGCACCCGAATATCACCGTTGAGCGCGCGGAGGCGACCGCCATCCCCGAGGGTGAGGTCGTCATTGCGACCGGTCCGCTCACGAGTGATGCCATGGCCGAGGAGATCCAGCGCCTGTGCCCGGAGTTCGACCTGCATTTTTATGATGCCGTCGCGCCCATCGTCACGCTTGAGAGCGTGGATATGGACAGTGCCTTTTTCGCCAGCCGCTATGATAAGGGCACGGCGGACTACGTCAACTGCCCCATGGATCAGGCGGAGTATACCGCCTTCGTTCAGGAGCTGCGCACCGCCAAGGAAGCGCCGGTGCACGGTTTTGACGACGGCGCGGTCTTTGAGGGCTGTATGCCGGTCGAGGTCATGGCGCGCCGCGGCGAGGATACGCTGCGTTACGGTCCGCTCAAGCCGGTTGGTCTGCGCGACCCGCGCACCGGCAAGGACAACTATGCCGTCGTGCAGCTGCGGCGCGACAACGCCGAGGGCACGCTGTATAACATCGTCGGCTTTCAGACGCATCTGACGTTTGGCGAGCAAAAGCGTGTCTTTTCCATGATCCCCGCGCTGCGGGAGGCGGAGTTCGTGCGCTACGGCGTCATGCACCGCAACACCTATTTAAATTCCCCGCAGATGCTCGACCGCTACTACCGGCTTCGGAGAGCGCCGCGCATCCGCTTCGCCGGACAGATGACCGGTGTTGAGGGCTATGTGGAGTCGTGCGCATCCGGCGCGCTTGTCGGCATCGAGACGGCTGCGCAGGTGCTCGGTCTGCCGCCCGTGGATTTCCCGCAGGAGACGGCCATCGGCGCGCTGTCGCTGTATATTTCCGGCGGCAGTGTCGGCGATTTTCAACCTATGAATATCAACTTCGGCATCATCACGCCGCTCGACCACCGCGTGCGCGGCAAGCGCAACAAGAATGCGGAGATCTCGGCGCGCAGCCTGCAGATTCTGGACGGGCTGAAACAAAAGGAGGTTTTTCATCTATGAGAATACTTGTGGACGCAATGGGCGGCGACCTTGCCCCGGACGAGATCGTGAAGGGTGCGGTGCACGCGCAGCAGGAGCTGGGCGCGGAGATCGTGCTCGTCGGCCAGCGCGCCGCCATCGAGACCTGCCTGCGCAACGAGCAGGCCGAGCTCGAGATCATTGACGCGAGCGAGGTCATCACCATGGACGATGACCCCAGCACGGCGACCCGCCGCAAGAAGGATGCTTCCATGACGGTCGCGCTCAACCTGCTGCGTGACGGCAAGGGCGATGCGGTCGTCTCCGCCGGCAGCACCGGCGCACTGCTCACGGGCGCGACGCTCATTGTCAAGCGCATCCACGGTATCCGCCGCGCGGCGCTGGCTCCCGTGCTGCCCAACGGCGATGCGGGCGTCATGCTCATCGACTGCGGCGCGAACGCCGACTGCACGCCGGAGTACCTGCTGCAGTTTGCCTATATGGGCAGCTACTACGCCCGCACCATGCTCGGCATCGCTGCGCCGCGCGTCGGTCTGCTCAGCAACGGCACCGAGGACCACAAGGGCGCGCAGCTCCAGCATGAGACCTTCCCGCTGCTCAAGGCGGCGGACGCTGCCGGGCGTATCCGCTTCATCGGCAATGTCGAGGCCTCACAGGTCTTTAACGGCGATGTGGACGTCGTCGTCACCGACGGCTTCACCGGCAACGTCCTGCTCAAGGGCATTGAGGGCAGCATCAAGTACATGACGCGCCAGCTCAAGGGCATCTTCATGAAAAACTTCAAGACCAAAATGGCGGCGCTCGCCATCAAGGACGAGTTCAAGGCGCTCAAGGCCTCTCTCGACCCGAACGAGGTCGGCGGCACGGCCATGCTCGGCATCAGCAAGCCCGTCATCAAGGCGCACGGCTCGTCGGATGCGCGCGCGATCTATAACGCCATCCGTCAGGCGATCTCGTTTGTCGACTCCGGCATCATCGACGACATCACGGCCAACATTTCCTATATGCGCGTGGACAAGCATGCAGGAAAGGAGCCGGACTGATGGAGGCGCTGGAGGCCCGTCTGGGCTATACATTCCGCGACCGGTCGCTGCTGGAGAATGCGCTCATGCACAGCTCTTACGCCAATGAAAACCGTGCGCGCGGCTATACCAGCAACGAACGGCTCGAGTTTCTGGGTGACTCCGTGCTCGGCATGGTCACGGCGACACGGCTCTACCGGCTCTATCCGGATATGCCGGAGGGGAAGATGAGCCGGCTGCGCGCCGAGCTCGTGTGTGAGCAGGCGCTGCACGGCGTGGCGTGCGCACTGCATCTGGGCGATTATATCCGCCTTGGCCACGGGGAGGAGCGCAGCGGCGGACGCGAGCGCCCGTCCATCCTCGCCGATGCGGTAGAGGCGGTCATCGCCGCCATGTACCTCGACGGCGGGCTGGAGCCTGCGCAGCGCTTTATCCTCGCGCACATCCTCAACGGTCTGGCCGAGGGGGAGATCCACCACGTCGCAGACTATAAGACCGAGCTGCAGGAGCGCGTGCAGCGCCGCGCCGGACAGACGCTCTCTTATACCGTCTGCGCCGAGAGCGGTCCGGACCACAACAAGACGTTCACCATGGCCGTGCTGCTCAACGGCAGCGAGATCGGCCGCGGCACAGGGCGCACCAAAAAGGAGGCGGAGCAGTCCGCCGCCCGCTGCGCGCTCGAAACGCTGAGCGAATAACGGCAAACAGCCGCCTGCAAAAACAGGCGGCTGTATTTTTTCATATCTGAAAAAATGCGCTCCTGCCGTTGCAAAATGGCGTTTTTGGCGGTATACTCTACTTTGTATTATTTTCATTTGAGATACCGGCGGCGCTCCTGCGCGGGGCTGGGCCGGGTATGCGAGGGATTTTGTGTACTTAAAAGCATTGGAGATCCAGGGCTTCAAGTCCTTTCCGGACAAAACGGTGATCCGGTTCGGCGATGATATCACCGCCATCGTAGGTCCCAACGGGTCCGGAAAATCCAATATTTCCGACGCGATCCTGTGGGTCATGGGCGAACAGAGCTCCAAGACCCTCCGGGGTGCCAAAATGGAGGATGTGATCTTTGGCGGAACGGCCAAGCGCCCGCAGCTGGGCTTTGCGGAGGCAACGCTGACGCTGGACAATTCTGACCGGGCTCTGGCCTACGATGCCGATGAGGTGGTCGTCACCCGGCGCTACTACCGCTCCGGGGACAGTGAATACTACATCAACAAGCAGAGCGTGCGCCTGCGTGACGTGAACGAGCTGTTCATGGACACCGGCATGGGCCGCGAGGGCTATTCCATCATCGGTCAGGGCCGCATCGATGAAATACTCTCGCAGAAGAGCGGCGACCGCCGCGAGATCTTTGAAGAGGCGGCGGGCATTTCGCGCTTCCGCTACCGCAAGGAGGAGACGGAACGTAAATTGGAGCGCACGGAAGAAAACTTAGTGCGCATCAACGACAAGATCGCCGAGCTGGAATTGCAGGTCGAACCCCTGCGTGCGCAGGCAGAGACGGCGAAGCAGTATCTTATCTACCGCGACGAACTGCGCCTTTTGGAAATTTCCGTGTGGCTTGAAAATCTGGAAACGCTCAAGACAAACGCCATCAAGCTCGACACCGACCTGTCGCTCGCGCGCGAGGAGCTCAAAAAGGCGAACGCGGACTTAGAGGCGCTGTACGCTGCGTCCGAGCAGTTTTCCGCGCGCATTCACGAGAACGACATCGCGCAGGAGGAAAAGCGCGCGCAGCTCTCGGAGCTCGACGCGCAGGTTAAAGAGCAGGAATCTGCCGTCGCGGTGCTGCAAACGGGCATCGCGCACAACGAAGAGAACATCGCACGCGTGGAGGAGGAACTCAGAAGCCAGTCTGACCGCGTGGGATCGATGGATGCACAGATTGCGCAGCAGCGCGCGCGTATCGAAGAGCTGGAGAGAAGCAAAAACGAAGTCGAAACGGCGCTCTCCGAGCTTTTGAAGCAGGCGGAGGAGCTGTCGAAAAACGCGGGCGAGGCCGCAAGCGAGGCCGAGACCCTGCGCGGGCGCGAAGCGCTCGCCCTGTCCGCCGCGGCGGACAGCCGCGCCGAGGTCGCGGCCCTGCGCTCGACGCTTTCTGAAATGGACGAGCGCGAGAGCGCCATCGCCGCCGAGCAGGAGAGCGGGGAGGCTCAGCTTTCCGAAACGCGCAAAAGCGCTGCGGAGAACCGCCGCGCGCTCGAAAGTGCGCAGGAGGAAGCCGACGCCATCCGCAACATCATCGCCGGCCACACGATGAAGATGCAGGGCAGAATCGAACGAGAGAAGGAGACGGGCGAGCAGCACGTTTCCCTCACGATGGAGATGAACAACTTAGACTCCCGCATCCGCCTGCTCGGCGAGATGGAAAAGGAGTACGAGGGCTTCAACAAGGCGGTGCGCACGGTCATGCAGGCGTCGGAGCGCAAGGCGCTGCGCGGCGTGCGCGGGCCGGTCGCCAATTTGATGAAGGTCGATAAAAAATATGCTGTCGCGATCGAGATCGCGCTCGGCGCGGGATTGCAGAACATTGTCGTTGAGCGTGAGGAGGACGCGAAGAGCGCCATCCAACTCTTAAAGCAGCGCGACGGCGGACGCGCGACGTTCCTGCCGCTCTCGTCGATCCGCGGCGAGGCGTTGCGCGATGCGCGCGTGCAGAACGAGTACGGCTACGTCGGCCTTGCGAGCGAGCTGGTGGAATACGACCGCGAATACGACGGCATTTTCAAAAATCTGCTCGGCCGCACGGTCGTGGTCGAGGACCTTGACTGCGGCATTACGATCTCGCGCCGGTTTTCGAACGCGTTCCGCATCGTGACGCTCGACGGCCAGGTTTTGAACCGCGGCGGCTCGATGACGGGCGGCTCGATCTCTCGCAGCGCAGGCATTCTGAGCCGCGCAGGCGAGCTGCGCGAGCTGACGGCGCGGCGCGGCAGTCTTGCCGAAAAGCTCGACCTTGCCGCCAAGGCCGCCGAGGACGCCAAGCGCGAGCTTGCCAAAGCGCGCTACGAGCTGGAGGTCGCACAGGGCCAGCAGCGCGCGGCGGAGGACGCCGTGCTCAAATTGCAGGGCGATAAAAATCATTATGACTTATTGCTCTCGTCGCTGCGCGAGCGGCTCGAGAGTTTGGATACCGAGCGCGAGACCATCGCGCGCCGCCGCGGCGAAGTGAAGCGCGTGGCGGAGGAAAAGGAAGCGCTCGCGCTTTCGCAGGAGAAGGAAGCGGGCGAGCTGCGTGCACAGGCGGAAAAGAGCCTTTCCGGCCAGAGCGAGCTGCTGCGTTCGACCTCGCGCCTCGGCGACGAGATCGCCGAGAAAAAGAGCGTACTCGCAGGCTATGCCGCCGAGCGCGAGACGACGGAAAAGTCGCTCGCAAGTTTGGAGAGCCTGCGTGCTCAGATGCAGGGCGACGAGCAGAGCAGACGCGCGCTCATCGAGCAGTACAGGGCCGCGAGCGAGCAGTCGCAGCGCGAGATCGGCACACATGAGACTGAGATCGCCGCGCTGAGCGGCAAAATGACGGAAAAGCGCGCCGAGCTCGAAGCGCTTTCCAAAGCGAAACTCGCACTTGAAGCCGAGCGCAGCCAGAGCGACCGCCGCGGCCGCGAGCTCAACGAAAACGTGCTCAACGTCGAGCGCAGCGTCAGCAAGCTTGAACAGAAGCGCGCGACGAGCGCGATGGAGGAGCAGCAGATCCTCGACAAGCTGTGGGAAAACTACGAGCTGTCGCACTCCGCCGCGCAGGAGCAGCGCATCGAGCTCGAGAGTGTCGCCAAGGCGAGCCGCCGCATCGGCGAGCTCAAGCGCGCCATCAGCGGTCTTGGCGCGGTCAACGTCGGCGCGATCGAGGAATTCGAGCGCGTGAATACGCGCTACACTTACCTCACGACCCAGCGCGACGATGTGGAAAAGGCGAAGGGCGAGCTTGTCGGCGTGATCGACAGCATCACAAGCGAGATGACTGTCATCTTTAAAGAACAGTTCGCGCTGATCCGCGAGAGCTTCCAGGAGACGTTTTTGGAGCTGTTCGGCGGCGGCAAGGCCACGCTCGAGCTCGAGGACGAGAACGACGTGCTCTCCTGCGGCATCGAGATCAAGGTTCAGCCGCCGGGCAAGGCGCTCAAGACGATCACGCTGCTCTCGGGCGGCGAAAAGGCGTTCGTTGCCATCGCGCTGTACTTCGCCATCCTGAAGGTTCATCCGACGCCGTTCTGCGTCATGGATGAGATCGAGGCGGCGCTCGACGAGCCGAACGTGGTGCGCGTGGCCAATTACATGCGCCGCATCACGAGCAAAACGCAGTTTATCGTCATCACGCACCGCCGCGGCACGATGGAGGCAGCGGACGTCCTTTACGGCGTGACGATGCAGGAGCGCGGCGTGAGTAAAGTGCTGACGATCAATATGAACGACATGGCGAAGGAACTCAACATTAAGGAATAAAGCGCGAGGAGAAACAAATGGGTATTTTTGCAAAGATCAAAAAGGCGTGGTTCGACACCATCGTGTGGGAGACCATCGACGACGAATTCTATGACGAGCTTGAGGACAGCCTCATTATGGCCGATCTCGGCGCGACGGTCGCGCACGACGCGGTGAAAAAGCTGCGCGACGTCGTGTACCAGAAGAGCATCCAGCGCGGCGACGATGTGAAGCAGGCGCTGCGCGAGATTTTGATTGAAAAGCTGAACGTGGGCGACACCGCGCTTGACTTATCGACGCAGCCGAGCGTCGTGCTGGTCATCGGCGTGAACGGCGTGGGCAAGACCACATCCATCGGCAAGATCGCCCACCGCCTGAAGGGCGAGGGCAAGCGCGTGCTTTTATGCGCGGCGGACACGTTCCGCGCGGCGGCGGCAGACCAGCTCGAGATCTGGGCAAACCGCGCCGAGTGCGAGATCGTCCGCTCGGTCGAAGGCGCGGACCCCGGCGCGGTGCTGTTCGACTCGCTCGCCGCGGCGAAGGCGAGAGGTGTCGACGTCGTCCTCTGCGACACGGCGGGCAGACTTCACAACAAGGTGAACCTGATGAACGAGCTCTCGAAGCTCCGCAAGATCATCGACCGCGAGACGCCGGACGCCGCGAAGGAAACGCTTTTGGTGCTCGACGCGACGACGGGGCAGAACGGTCTTCAGCAGGCGAAGGTCTTCCGCGAGACGGCGGGGCTCACCGGCATCATCTTAACGAAGCTCGACGGCACGGCCAAGGGCGGCATCTGCGTCGCCATCGCGCAGGAGCTGGGCGTGCCGGTGAAGTACGTCGGCCTCGGCGAGGGCATCGACGATCTCCAGCCGTTCAACGCGGAGGAATACGTCAAGGCGCTCATCTGATGGGAAAATCATAAACCTGCGAGACAATAAGGAGACGAATATGGAAATCACTTCTGTTTGCCCCTATTGCGGAAAGGAAATGCGAGATGGAGCCATCCCTGTCTTGCGTGATATTTACTGGTGTCCAAGAGGTGAGGACGGCATGCTCAAAGACGGATTTGGCGACGAGAAGGAACAGGTCTGGCTTGGCAGAGCGGGGCTGTTAGGAGATTATTACACGCCCGCCCGTTACTGTGAGAGCTGCAAGGTGGTCATCGTGCCCGTGCCGGAGATCGAGTGGCCGCTCGATAAGCTCGACAAAAAGTTCACGGCATGGCAGGAAAAGATGAGCGCGCAGCGCGAAGAGCGCAAGGCGCAGCGCGAGGAAGAAAAGCGGGAAGAAAAAAGCAGGAAGAGACGGGAAAAAGACCCGTGGGAGGTTTGACGATGAAATTTGTTTTGGCAACGCAGAACCCCAAGAAATTGAAGGAAATGAGCGCTATTCTGGGCGAGCTCGGCGTGGAGGTCGTGTCGGAGGCCGACCTCGGCGTAAAGATCGAGGTGGAGGAAACGGGCGAGACCTTTGCCGAGAATTCGCTTCTCAAGGCCAAGGCCGTCATGGAGGCGACGAAGCTGCCCGCCATCGCGGACGATTCGGGTCTGTGCGTCGACGCGCTGAACGGCGGCCCCGGCGTTTACAGCGCGCGCTTTGGCGGCGAGGGGCTGGATGACACCGGCCGCTACCGCCTGCTTTTGCAGATGCTGCACGGTCAGGCCGACCGCCGCGCCCACTTCCACACGACGATCACCTGCGCATTCCCGAACGGCGACGTCTTGCAGGACGACGGCGAGGTCGAGGGCACGATCGCGTTCGCGCCGATGGGCGAAAACGGCTTCGGCTACGATCCCGTGTTCTTCGTGCCTGACAAGCGAAAGACCTTTGCACAGCTTTCGGCAGAAGAAAAGGCGGAGATCTCGCACCGCGGCAAGGCACTGCGGGCATTCAAGGAAACGCTCAAGAATTATCTTGCGGAACATCAATAAAAAGGATAAGGAAATACTATGGAATTAAGCAGCAAACAGCGCGCGTATCTGCGCAGCCTTTCCAATGACCTCGACGTGATCGTCCACATCGGCAAGGACGGCATCGGCGACAACCTCGTCAAGCAGGCGAACGACGCGCTGGAGGCGCGTGAGCTCATCAAGTGCCGCGTGCTTGAAAACAGCATGCTCACCGCGCGCGAGGCGTGCGACGAGCTGAGCGCCTTGACGCGCAGCGAGCAGGTGCAGGTCATCGGCACGAAATTCGTGCTCTACCGCCCCTCGCACAAAAAGGACAAGAAGGACAAGATCGTGCTGCCCAAGGCAGCGAAGAAGACCGTGTAAAAGAGAAAAAGAGGTCGAACAAACTTGAAGATCGGAATTTACGGCGGCAGCTTCAACCCGCCGCATCTGGGTCATATGGCCGCGGCCGAGAGCGCGGCAAAATATTTAGGGCTCGATGAGCTCCTGCTCATCCCGGCGGGCATCCCGCCGCACAAGATGCTCTCCGCCGACGCGGCGGGGGCGGACGACCGCCTTGCGATGACGCGCCTGATGGGCGAGCAGATCGCGCTCGACACGGGCGTGAAGGTCACGGTCTCCGACATGGAGATCGCGCGCGGCGGCAAGAGCTACACCGCGGACACGCTGCGCATTCTGCATGAGGAGCATCCCGACGATGAGCTGTGGCTTCTGATGGGGACGGACATGTTCTTGACGTTCCAGTACTGGTACAAGCCGGACGAGATCGTGCGTTATGCGGGCCTGTGCGCCTTTGGCCGCACGGAAAAAGACGGCGAGGAGCTTTTCGCCCCGCAGCGCAAGTACCTCGGCCAGCGCTTTCCGGGCAGCCGCGTCGTGACGATGACGCTGCCGAACCTTGTCGACGTCTCGTCGACGGAGCTGCGCGCGCGCATCCCGAAGAGGGAGACGGATGGGCTTCTGGCCCCCGCGGTGCTGGGATATATTTACCGCAAGCATCTTTATGGAACAAATCTCGATTTAAAACGTCTAACCTTAGAGGACCTGAGACCCATCGCGCTCTCCTACCTCAAGGCTAAGCGCATCCCGCACGTGCTCGGCACCGAGCAGACGGCCAAGGCGCTCGCGGAAAAGTACGGCGCGGACGTCGAAAAGGCGCGCTTTGCGGCGCTCCTGCATGACGCGACCAAGCGTCTTTCGATGGAAGAGCAGCTCGCGATGTGCGAGCACTACCACATCGAACTCGACGAGCTGGAGAAAAAGGCGCTCAAGCTGCTACACGCCAAGACCGGCGCGGCGCTCGCGCGCGACATGTACGGCGCGGATGACGAGATTTACAACGCGATCCTGTGGCACACGACGGGCAAGGCAAATATGACGTTACTTGAAAAGGTCATCTACCTTGCCGATTACATCGAGCCGAACCGCGACTTCGACGGCGTGGAGGACCTCCGCAAGGTCGTATGGGAGGACTTGGACAAGGGCCTTGAAATGGGCCTTGCCATGACCGTGGAGGAAATGGGGCAGATGGGCAACCCCGTTCACCACAATACGCTGCAAGCGCTGGAGTATCTGAGAGGACATACCCATGAGTGATCAAAGAAAGCTTTACGAGAGAGACTGGGAAGACCCCTATTACGAGGGGCGGCACACGCACCGGAAAGAGGGCTTTTTCGAGCGCAACTGCGACGAGGCCTGGGAGCAGGTCAAGGAGACCTTTTCCCACCCAGGGAGGCTCTTTGCCAAGGTGCTGCTCATCGCGCTGCTGTGCGGTGTGGTTGCCGGCGGCAGCTATCTGCTGAAAATCCGCGCGCCGGAGCTGCCGAGCAAGGACACTGACAGCAAGAATAACAATAGTGAGCAGATTGACGATATCGACTATGGCGACGGCGTGCGCCCGAAGGCGGGCGGCGAGCGAAAGAGCAAGGATTTCTACACCGTGCTCATTCTCGGCCGCGACACGGGCGGCGGCGGCAACACCGACACGATGCTGCTCGCGAGCTATGACGTGACGAACCAGAAGGCGACCGTCATGTCCATCCCGCGCGACACGATGGTCAACGTTCCCTGGGATATTAAGAAGATCAACTCCGTCTACAACTACTACGGCGGGGGAGACAAGGGCATTCAGGCGCTCTATAAGGAGATCGCCCAGCTCGTCGGCTTTGAGCCGGATTATCAGGTCGTACTGGAATGGGATGCCGTCGGCGAGATCGTGGACGCCATGGGCGGCATCTATTACGATGTGCCACGCAACATGAACTACGACGATCCCTATCAGGATCTGCACATCCACCAGACCAAGGGCTACCGCAAACTCAGCGGCAGCGATGTGATGCAGGTGCTGCGCTACCGCCACGACAACGATATGCGCTATGGCTATCCGGACGGCGACCTTGGCCGCATCAAGACGCAGCAGACGCTTTTAAAGGCAATGATCGAGCAGCTTTTGCAGCTCAAGAATGTGACGAAGATCGGCGACTTTGCTCGCGCGGTGAAAAATAATGTTACCTCGGACCTTACGTTTGAGGAAATGCTCTGGTTCGGCTCGCAGGCCGTCATGGGCGGACTGACGATCGACTCGGTGAACTTTGTCACGATGCCGAACACCGGCAAGATGGTTTACAGCCGTTCAATCGGAGGAATGCTTTCCTACGTGGTGCCGAACGCGCAGGAGCTTTTGAATCTCGTCAACAACGAGCTCAGCCCGTTTGTCGAGAAGTTCACGATGCGCGACCTTGACATCATGTCCGTCAACTCGGATGGCTCGGTGTCCTCGTCCACGGGACATGTGGAGGACAGCAAGGCCGCCCAGCCGCAGAACCACCATTCCTCCTCTGGCTCACAGACCGGCACAGGGGACAGCGGCACGACGACCGACCCGGGTACGGCCACCGATCCCGGCAATACCGGCGACAACAGCGGCACGACGGTCGACCCCGGCAATACCGGTGACAACAGCGGCGGTACGACCGTTGATCCCGGAAACACTGGCGATAACAGCGGTACGACCACGCCAAGCGAGCCCACCACGCCTGTCGATCCCGTGACCCCGACCGACCCCGGCACGGGAGAGGGCGGCAATACGGGCGATACCGGCAGCAGCGATACCGTCGTTGATGAAATGCCCGATTGGCTGCGCCCGTAACGGGAAACAACACGAAACAATATCAGACTGAAATAAGAAAAGGAGAACCCTATGTTACCTTCCAGAGAAATGGCCGAGATCGCCGTCAAGGCACTCGACAGCAAAAAGGGTAAGGAGATCAGACTCATTCGCATCGACAAGATCACGACGCTCGCAGAGTACTTTGTCATCTGCACCGGTACGTCCAACACGCAGATCAACGCGCTGTGCGACGCGGTGGAAAAGGAACTGACCGAAAAGGGCGAGGAGCCGCTGCACCGCGAGGGCTACCGCGGCGGCACGTGGGTTCTGCTCGACTACGGCTGCGTCGTCGTCCACGTGTTCAACGACGAGGCGCGCAAGTTCTATTCCCTCGAGCACCTGTGGGCCGACGGCGAGGAAGTCGACCTGAGCACCATCCTGCCCCACGCCGAGGAAAAATAACGCTTGACAAGGCGGGACAAAACGCCTAAAATGGTCATGCTGAATTTATGCAAAACGCGATGACGGAGCAAAAAGACGCGTGATTTTCACCTGAAGAGAGCCGGCGGTCGGTGCGAGCCGGTGGGAGAATGCGCGTGGATGACTCACTCCCGAGCAGTCCGCCTGAAAGGGCGGAACGGTCGCCCCCGTTACGGGCAAGGCTATGAAGCCGCTGAGGGCTCACGGGAAACCGTGCGCTGAATCAGGGTGGTATCGCGTAATGTGTTCGTTACGTCCCTGACCGTTTGAAAAACGGTCAGGGACTTTTTTCGCATCAAAATACTATTTCACATAAAGGAGAAGATCCATGAAGTACGATTTCGCAGCCATTGAGAAAAAATGGCAGGACAAGTGGGAGCAGGTAAAGCCCTACGCCGCCGTGACGGGGGACAAGCGCCCCAAGTTCTACGGCCTGATCGAATTCCCGTACCCCTCCGCCGCGGGTCTGCACGTCGGCCACCCGCGCCCGTTCACGGCGATGGACATCATCTGCCGCAAAAAGCGCATGCAGGGCTACAATGTCTTGAACCCCATCGGCTTTGACGCCTTCGGCCTGCCGACGGAGAACTTTGCCATCAAGAACCACATCCATCCCGCCATCGTCACGCAGCAGAACATCAAGAACTTCACCCGTCAGCTCAAGATGCTCGGCTACGGCTTCGACTGGGACCGCGTGATCGACACGACCGACCCGCAGTATTATAAGTGGACGCAGTGGATCTTCCTCCAGCTGTTCAAGCACGACCTTGCCTACAAGACGACGATGCCCGTCAACTGGTGCACGAGCTGCAAGTGTGTGCTGGCCAACGAAGAGGTCGTCGAGGGCGTGTGCGAGCGCTGCGGCGCGCCCGTTATCCGCAAGGAAAAGAGCCAGTGGATGCTGCGCATCACGAAGTATGCCGACCGCCTCATCGACGATCTCGACGACGTCGACTACATCGAGCGCGTGAAGACGCAGCAGCGCAACTGGATCGGCCGCTCCACCGGTACCGAGGTCACGTTCAAGACCAACACCGAGGATGATATCACCGTTTACACCACCCGTGTCGATACGCTGTTCGGCGTGACGTACACGGTCATCTCTCCCGAGCACCCGCTGCTCAAGAAGTGGAAGAGCATCATCAAGAACTGGGACGAGGTCGAGGCCTATCAGGCTGCCGCCGCCCGCAAGAGCGACTTTGAGCGCGGCGAGCTCAACAAGGATAAGACCGGCGTTCGCCTCGACGGCATCGAGGTCATCAACCCCGCGACCGGCAAGGTTGTGCCGATG
>ERZ831979.754-NODE-754-length-34408-cov-13.982738_pt1 | contig 34408 bp, 19 predicted proteins | sample MGYA00519952_ERZ831979 | MGnify/ENA primary metagenome ERZ831979 (study PRJEB31850, sample SAMEA3708723) | human gut metagenome | biome: human gut; feature: human-associated habitat; material: faeces | place: China | collected 2014 ...
TTGACCCCACCCATGTGTGCCACATGGATGGGGAATGCGCGGGGAATCCGTTCAACCGCAACGCCTACCTCGGCGTCGCCTCTCCCTACGGCGAAGTCCGCTTCGGCCGACAGGGCGCGCTCGGATCGGGCGTCAACGGCTCGATCTTCCTCAACAGCTATACGGTCTTCGGCAACCTCTACAAGGAAGCCTAGGCGCTGCAGATCATCAACCATCAGGTCATGCGCGCCGACAACATGATCCGCTACGAATCGCCCGACATGGCCGGCCTGAGGCTCTACGGCGAATACTCCAACGGCGTGGACGGCGACGATGCCGTGCCGAGCTCGCAGCGCGACCGATTCGCCGCCCTCGGCGCCCAGTACCGCCGCGGTCCGCTCCGCGTCGTCTTCGTGGCCGACAACTACTTTTACGAGCGCGGCTCGAGCCCCTACAACCGAGACGACTCGCAGACCTACAACCTCGGTATCCGCTGGAAACTCGACGACCTGACGCTCTACGGCGCCTATCAGTACGGCCACAACGTCGAGAAGGTAGGCAACCAGATGACGCGCCACAAGGACACCAAAAATACCCTGTGCGGCAATGAAGGCTTCGACAGCCACGCCGTCGTTCTCGGCGCCACCCATGAGGTCCTCGGCGGCAAGCTCAAGATACAGACGGGCTACGTCACGGGCGACTACGACACCTTCACGGTCACGGTCAAGTCGGGCAAGCGAACCGACGTCAAGGTCGAGGCCGACGCCTGGCAGATCGCGCTCGGCTATGACTATCCGCTCAGCAAGCGCACGTACCTCTACGCCGCCGCGTCCTACGTCGACCGCACCTACAAGGAGAACGGCAAGGAGGTCTCAGGCTCCAAGAAGACCGACACGGTCAGGGCCGCCATGCTCGGCATCTGCCACAGCTTTTGACAAGTCCTGAGTCCTGACGAACAAAGGGGCTTCCGTCCCCAGACGGCGGCCCCTTCTTCATTCTCCGCGAATCCGATCCTCACGCACGGCGCTTGCGGGATTCCGTGAACCGGATTTCCGTTCTCTCTGCAGGCGGATTGTCGGGCGGGAGCCCCACGAAGGAGCTCACGGCCCGCTCGTAGCCTGCAAAGGTGCTGCGCATGGCGGCCGCAAACCACTCGAAGAAGACGCGCACGCGCTTCATGTGCCAGGCATCGCGGTTCGTCACGATGTAGCACTCGACGGGCGGACGGCTCCAGCCCGGAAGGATCGGCACGAGCTTGCCTTCGGCAAGATCCTCGTAGATCTGCACGAGCGGCATGTCGGCCGCAACGCCCATGCCGGAGAGCACCGCCTCCCGGATCGCAAGCACGTCGGTCGAGCGCACGGCCGTGCCGTACTCGACGGGCGCGCTCACCGCGCCTCTGCAGAGCACCTTCGTCTCGGGACGGACGGGACCCGCGTAGATGTAGCCGCGGTGCTGCCTGAGCTGCTCGGGCGTGACGGGCAACCCGTTGCGGCTGATGTAGTCGGGACTAGCGACGGGAAGATAGAGATTTCTGCCGCGACTCACGTAGACGAGGCCCGGCAAGGTCGGCTCGCCCGTGATGACGGCCACGTCGACAAAGCCCTTCGCGACGTCGGCCTCGGTGCCGCCCGTCTGGATGTCGACCGAAATCCCGGGGTGCGCCTCGGTGAACTCGCGGATGAAGGGCACGAGCTTTCTCGTCGCAAAGCCCGGTGCGGACGAGAGCCTCACGCGGCCCGTGAGCGCGCGGTTGTCGTTGACGAGCGCCTCCATCAGACCATCGTGCGCTCTGAGTATCGTCTCCATGCGCTTCAGGGCAGCCTGTCCCGCCTCCGTCAGCTTCATCGGCCGCATGTTGCGGCGGATGAGCTCGCAGCCGAGCGCCTTCTCAAGCCCGCCAATCGCGCGGGAAATGCTCGAGACCTCCACGTCAAGCGCCTTGGCGGCCGCGCTGAGCGTGCCGCTTCGCGCGACGGTCACGAAGACGCGCCACGCCGAGAGGTCGTCCGTCTTGCTCATGATGAACTCCGGAAATCCTGATGATGCACATTCCGATCATAGCCGAGCGTCGTCTCTGAGTGACACAACACTTTGCGTTTGACGCAAAGTCATTTTGCGTTGTGCATGGTTGTGCGCCACCTTGCGCGGCGGCAGACTTGAGGCATCACCAACACCGGGCGGCCGCATCCAGACCGCCCAAAAGGACCTGAAAGTGAAAAAGGACGAATTCTTCTGGCTCAACGCCGTCAACCGCGCGACGGTCGTGACGGGCCTTCGCAACGGCCAGTTCGGCGAGGACCTCGCCCGCAGGGCGGCCGCCGGCATTGCGGCCGTCGAGGCCATGGGCGAGGCGGATCCCGCGCTTCGCGTCAAAAGCTACATCGCATGGGAGCCGCTTCTCATCAAGGCCGCGGGCCAGGGCGTGACCGCCATTCACGCGGGCCGCTCGAGCCAGGACATCCTCTCGACGCAGCGCACGGCGATCCTTCGCGACGAAACGCTTGAGTTTGCGGCAGGCCTCGAGGACGTGATCGGCGACCTGCTTGCGCTTGCCGAACGCCACGTCGACACGATCGTGCCGAGCTACACGAACGGCGTCGCCGCGCAGCCGACCTCCTACGCCCATCATCTCCTCGGCATCGCCGCCTCGCTCCTTCGCGTGCGCGAACGCCTCTCCGAATGCCACACCCGCTTCAACATGTGCGCGATGGGCGCCACCGTCCTCAACGGCACGGGCTGGCCCCTTGACCGCGACGCGATGGCCGCCGCGCTCGGCTTTCCGCGTCCCGTCGAGAACGCGCTCGACGCGACGAGCCTCGCGCCCGTGGACATGCCGCTCGAGGTCGCCTCGGCGCTCGCCGCCGCGGCCGTGCGCATCGGCTCGATGGTCGACGACATCATGGTCCAGTACGCACAACCGCGCCCCTGGATCATCCTGCAGGAAGGCGGCGAGAACACCTACGTCTCCTCGGCCATGCCGCAAAAGCGCAATCCCGGCCTCATGAACAACTGCCGCGAGGACTGCTCGGACGTCATCGGCGAGATGAACGCGGCCTTCCTGCGCGCGCACAACGTCGTGCCCGGCATGATCGACGGCAAGCGCGTCGAGAAGAACGCCCGCATGATGAAGACCGCCATGACGATGCTCACGCGCTTTCGCAAGGTGCTCGCGGCGCTCACGATCAATCCCGCCCGCGCCCTCGAGGAACTCAACAGCGACTGGACGGCCTCCCAGGAAATCGCCGACCGCCTGATGCGCGACCACGGTCTGCCCTTCCGCATCGGCCACCACATGGCAAGCCGCATGGTCGGCTGGGCCCGTGCCAACAACGTGCTCCCGCTCGAATTCCCCTATGCGCAGATGCGCCGCATCTACCGCGAGGAGGTCTCCGAGGAATACCCCGAAGGCCCCGCCGAGCTTCCGATGAGCGAGGAGGAATTCCGCGCCGCGCTCGACCCGAGGAGCATCGTCGCCGCCCGCCGCACCGCCGGCAGCGCCTCGCCCGCCGAGGTGAGGAAGATGCTTGAGGCCGACGCAGGCAGGCTCGCCGCCCTGCGCGCCGAACGCGAGGCCGAAGAGGCCCGCGTCGCGAAGGCCCTCGAGGACCTCGACGAAGCCTTCAGGAAGCTTCTCTGAAGCCAGAGCTGAAAACGTCCGAACAAACTGGAGAACAACATCATGCAAACACTCATGCCCTGGATCGCGGTCGCCGTGACGATCGTCGCCGGCTGGGCGCTCATCAAGCGCTACCAGACGCACATGGTCCTGCTCTTCGCGGGCCTCGTCCTGCTGCTCTGCGCCGCAGGCCTCACCGACGCGAGCTTCCTGCCCAAGGGCGTGAAGCCCTCGGGCTTCTTCCTCTTCGACATATTCAACACTCTGAAGAGCATCGCCACGAAGCAGAGCGCCGGCATCGGCTTCCTCATCATGACCGCGGGCGGCTTTGCGGCCTACATGGACCGCATCGGCGCCGCACGCGCGCTCGTCGACATCGCCGTCAAGCCGCTCAGCATGCTCAAGGCGCCGTACCTCGTGCTCGTGGGCGGCTACCTCGTTGGCCAGATCCTCGTGATGGTCATTCCGTCCGCAGCCGGCCTCGCCATGCTGCTTCTCGTCGCGCTCTTCCCGATCCTCAAGGCCGTGGGCACCTCGGCCGCATCGGCCGCGGCCGTCATCGGCACCTCCGCCGGCATGACCTTCGCGCCGACGGCGGGAACCGCCAACCTCGCCGCCAAGGTCGCGAACCTCGACCCGATCATCTACCTCGTGCAGTACCAGCTCGTCCTTGCCATTCCGACGCTCATCGTCGTGTGCATCGCGCACTACTTCGTGCAGCGCCACTATGACAGGAAGAACGACGACGTCTACTCCGAAGCCGCCGAGGTGAAGGCTTCCGACGCGCCCGCCGCTCCGAAGTGGTATGCGATCTTCCCGGTCCTGCCGATCGTCCTTCTCATCATCTTCTCGAAGCTCGTCGTCACGTCCATCAAGCTCGACACGATCTCCGCGCTCTTCATGGTCTGGGTCGGCGTCGTCATCGTCGAGATCATCCGCACGAAGTCCGTCAAGAAGGTCTTCAAGGACGCCATGGCCATGTTCCAGAGCATGGGCAAGATGTTCGCGGGCATCGTCGCCCTCATCATCTGCGCCGAGTTCTTCGCCACGGGCCTCAAGGTCTCCGGCCTCATCGACGCGCTCATCAACTCCGCCCAGGGCATCGGAGCGGGCATGGGCGTCATGACCGTCATCCTCACGGCCATCGTCTCCGCCGTCACGTTCCTCACGGGTTCGGGCGTCGGCGCCTACTCGTCCTTCGCCTCGCTCGCTCCCGACGTCGCCGCGGGCCTCGGCGGCTCCGTCGCCGCACTCGTCACGCCGATGCAGTTCGCCTCCGGCATGCTGCGCGCCATGAGCCCGGTCGCAGGCGTCATCATCGCCGTCGCAGGCGCTGCGGGCATCTCGCCCATGGCCGTCGTGCGCCGCACTTGGATCCCGATGATCGCAGGCATGTTCACCACGATCATCGCGAACATGATCTTCTTCGGATAAACAGAATCCGACCAAAAGTCCCCTGCTCCTCGGAGCGAGTCGGGCCGCCCGTTCATTCGGGCGGCCCGACTTGCATCAGCTCAGGAGAAACTTCACCTCGGCCCGCCAGGGCTCCGCAAGGCTGCGCCACCTTTCGGTCTCCACCGACGCCCAGGCCTCGGCCGCACCCGCATAGTCCTTCAGGTTGTAGGCGCAAAGCCCCGAGAGGAAGCGCCAGCGGTCCCGCTCGGCAGGCTTCGTCTCGCTTTCGGCGAGCCTCATCGCGCCCTTTCTTGCACCCGTCCAGTCCTCCTCGGCAAAGGCAAGCTCCACTGCCATGCGCTCGCGCCCGTTCCCTGCGCCGCCGTCCCCCGCCTTTCTCAAGAGCTCGAGTGCCTCGGCCCTGCGGCCGCACTTCACGAGAAGAGCCGTCTGCAGCATGCGCCGCTCCTCGGGCTTCCAGGCTTCGGGATGCTCCTCGAGGATGCGAAGCGCCTTGGTCGGCGCGTCATGCTCGATCACGAGCGAAAGAAGAAGCGGCACGAGACGCTCGTCAAGGCGTCCCGCCTTGCGGGCGCTCGAGAGAATGTCGAGCGCCTGACGTCCGTCGCCCGCCTGCTGCACGAGCGAGCCCCATCTGCTCCAGTAGGGCGTCTCGTTCCAGTCGCGCACCATCACGGGCAGGAAGGCCCGCTCGGCCTTCACGTCGCCGAGCGAGGCGCAGAGCGCGAGCACGAAGTCGCCGCGCGCCCGGGCAGGTGCGATGCCGTAGGCCTCCTTCACGCGGGCGAGCGCCTGACGGTCGCGTCCGAGCTCGTGCAGCGCATAGGCCGCCAGCGTCATCATCTCCGCCGTCTCGGCGCGTTCGGTCGCCGTGCGCGGCATGCCCTTCACTTCAATCCAGGCGTCCACGTGTCCGGGCACGGCCTCAAACCGCTCGCTCTGATAACCCAGCTTGGCGGCGAGCTTCAGAAGTCCCGGCCTCTGCTCGGGCGAAGGCTTGAGCTCGAGAAGCACGAGCGCCGCACCGTAGGCCGCCTGATGGCGACCCGACGCGATGCCCCAGCGAAGCATCAGGTAGGCGGCCATCGTGCGCTCGGAGGCGGCGCCCTTCGACCAGCGCTTCGAGAAGGACTCGACCAGCACGCCCGCTGCCCGAAGCCCCTCGGCGTCACCTTCCCTGACGGACTGCAGCTTCATGTCGACCGCACGGTACTCCTCAAAGGCGCCCGCCCTGACGGGCGAGGCCGCGAGCATGCAGGTAAAAACCGCAACGGCCGCAAGGGCAGCGACGGACTTCAGGGGCGGACTCGGAATCAGCTTCATCATTTCTCCAGCTCATAGCGGATGGTGAGGCGCTGCCACGCGGGTTCCGCGGGCGGCATGAAGGCCCAGCGGCGCACGACGCGCAGGGCGGAGGCGCGGAAGACGCCCTCGGGCTTTTCGCGCACGACGCGCACATCCTCGACGCGGCCCTCGGCGTTGATGCGCAGGTCCATGACGACGTAGCCCTCGATGCCCTGCTGCTTCGCCTTCACGGGATACTGAGGCGGCACCCTGTGCACGGGCCTTGCGAGCGCGATCGAGCTCACGGCGGGCGCTGAGGGCGCTGCGGCGGCGGGAGCGGCGGGCGACTCGAACGAAAAGTCGGGCACGGTCATGACGCGATCGACCGTGGGCCTGCCGATCTCGTACTTCGGCATCGGCAGGCCGGCCGCGGCTATTGCGGGCGACTCGAAGGCGAGCGTGACGGGCTTCGGGGGCGCCGACACCTCGGGCACGGTCTCAGCCGTGACGGGGACCTCCTCGGGCGGCGTCTCGTCGGGCGCCTCGGGCGGAGGACCCGACCAGTAGACGACGGGAAGCGTCACCGCGCGCTTCGCCTCATGCCGTCCGCCCATCGTGAGCATCAGGATGAGCGTGAGCACCGCGCCCGTCACGACGAGGGCCGCCAGGGCGGCGGCGAGGCGGTCAGGAATGCCCTGCGTTGGTTGCAACGGCCACATTGGCGACGCCTCCCAGACGGATTTGGTCGATGACTTCGATGAGCAGGCCCGAGGGCACGAGCCTGTCGGCGTTGACGACGACGCTCACGGGCCTGCCCGCGGCCGCGCCGCGCACGAGTCCCGCAACCTCCTCCTTGCCCACCTGCCTGCCGTCGAACCAGATGATGTTCGAGCGGTCCACGCTCACGACGAGGGCCTCGGGCGCCGACCTGTCGTGCGAGGCCGTCGACGGGCGCTCGACGTCGAGCGTCTGCGTCTGCGTGAAGCTCGCAGTGAGCACGAAGAAGATCAGCATGATGAAGACGATGTCCATCATCGGCGTCATGTCGATGCCCGCGTCACGCTCGCGGCCGTCCCTGTGTTCAAATCTCATGATCAAACCTCATTTCATTTTTCCTGAACCTGCATTCAGGACCTGCAGCACGAGGGCCGCATGAACCTGCGCAGCCTTGCGCGCACCTTGTCCGCAAGGCGGTCGGTCCTTCGCTCGAGGCGGTGCACGGCGAAGACTCCGGGAAGCGCCGTCACGAGTCCCGCAAGGGTCGTGAGGAGCGCCGCGCTGATGCCGCCCGTGAGGCCGCCGGGGTCGGAGCCCCCTGCGGCGGAGAGCGTCTCGAAGCTCTCGATCATCCCGGTCACGGTGCCGAGAAGTCCGAGGAGCGGCAGGAGCGCCACGATCACTCTGGCCCAGGCGGCCTCGGCCGCGGCCGTGCGCCTCACGCGCACGAGGGCCGCCTGCATCATGCGGCGGCGCGACGCGGCGGTCGCGGTCGCCCACTCGAGGGCGGGCGCGGCGGTGGCGGCCGTCCAGGCCTTCTCCGCGTCCTTCAGGCGCCTCGCGCCCGTGAGAAGAATCATCCAGAGCACCGTCGAGAGGACGAGGATCGCCCAGAGGACGTGCCCGCCCCTGTCCATCAGGAGCGAGAGGTCCTCGAACCACCAGAAGCCTGCAAGTGCTTCGTTCATGGCGCCTCCCCGACTCACTCGTCCCTGCGGCAGGCGCCGCAGCAGCCCGCGGCCTCGCGCACGGCAAGGGTCGAGGCGGCTTCCTCGAGATGCGAGAAGAGCGCGTCGCGCTTCGTCTTCACGGCGCAGTGAAGAAGCAGGATCGGAATCGCGGACACAAGGCCGAGCTCCGTCGTGACGAGCGCCTCGGCGATGCCGCCCGCCAGAAGGCCGGGCTCGGCCGAGCCGTGCTCGCTCATCACCGTGAAGGTCTCGATCATGCCGCTCACAGTCCCGAGCAGACCGAGAAGCGTCGGAATGCCGGCGAGCACCGCAAGCGTCGCGACGCCGCGCTCGAACCCGGGACGCTCGGCGACGATCGCCGCATCGAGCTTCGCCTCGAGGAGCTCGTCCGTGCTCTCCTTCGCGGCCGCGAGCATGCGGCCGAGCGAATTGTCCTCGCGCGGATTCTCCATGTCCTCGAGCTGCCTGCGCACACGCCTTTCCTCAAGGGCGAGCGCCGTCCAGCGCAGGAAGCCCAGAAGAAGCGCCGCAGCAGCCACGAGTCCGATGAAGATGCCGATGACGCCTGCGGGCTTCATCCAGGCCCAGGCCGAATGACGCTCGGCGTAGCCCGCAAGCAGCCTGCCGAAGGACGGATCAAGCGCCACAACGCCCGCTGGAATGCCGGGATCGTCCGCAAGGCGACGCCAGGCGCGCTCTGAAGGCAGATATCGGAGCCACGCGCCGTCCCCCGCCTTCGCGGCAAAGGGACCGTAGAGCGTCACCGTGCCCCTCGAGGGCGCGCCCGCAGCGTCGTAGATCACGGCGTCCTCGACCGTCCTCACGCCCGCCGACCCGGCGACGGCCCCGAGGGCCCTCACCCAGTGGCGGCGCAGGCGTGCGACGCCGTCCGTCTTCGAGACGGGCGCATCGTCCATGAAGGCCTTGCTCCTGCCGATCTGGGTCTTCATCACCGATTCGGTGAGGAGTCCTTCGTGCCTTTCGATCGAGGCGAGCACGGCCTCGACCGAGGCCCTCTCCTTCTCGAGCTTCGCGCGCCTCTCGCGCACGCGCTCCTGAGCGGCCGAAACGGCTTCCTCAAGCGCTGCAACCTCGGCCTCGAGCGACTTCTTCGTTCGGGCGGCCTCGTCACGGGCCGCGCCTGCAGCGGTGGCGGACGCCCTCATGGCATCGACGGCCGCCTTCGCATCAGCCGCCTCGACCCTCGTCCCCTGAGCGACAGCTCGGTATACGTCGTCAAGCGTGGTGGCGTGCGCAGCCGTTCCGGCAAGAATGCCGGCAGCAACGACTGCGGCAAAAACGGTCCTCTTGAAAACACGGGAGATCATCACTTCGCCTCCTTCACGGCCTCGCCGAGGAGCGACTCGGCGACGAGCATCAGATCGGGCGCAGCGGCGCCCGAAGCGGTCTTCACGGCTTCGGCGAGCATGGCGGCATCCTTTTCGGAGAGCTCGCGCCAGCCGTCCGCGGTCTCGATGCGAGCTCGGCGCCCGTCCTCGGAGACCTCTGCGTGAAGAAGCCTGCCGATGCGCAGGAAGACGGCGAGCGCGCCCGAGTCGTTGACACCGCGGTCGGCGCCGACCGTGAGGCCGTAGCTCGCCTCCACCTGCCAGGCATCAAGGAGTACGTCCATCTTCTGGCCGTCGGTGAGCGTCGGATCGGCAAGCACGGCGCGCAGGTTCTCGAGCCTCGCCCGGCGTTCGCCCGAAAGAAACTTCCTGTCCGCCGCCACGACCTCGGCGAGCGAGGCCGCCATCTCGTCCATGAGGGGCCCAGTCTCCATGCGCATTCGGCGCACGGACTCACGCTCCGCCTCGATGGCGGCCTCGGAGGCCTCGAGACGCGAGAGGGATGCGGCGAGCTTGTCGCGGTAGTGCGCAAGAAGCCTTGCCTCGCGCTCCTCCATCCGCCTTGCGGCCTCGGCGTCGTCCTTTCCGTCGACGAGGCGGGCGAGCTCGGCGCCCGCCTTCTGCGCGGCAGACGTGCCCGCGGCGTCACGCTCGAGAATGTCGGGCAGGCCGGCCGCGCCTGCGGCACCCGCCATCATGAAGGCCGACGCAAGCGCGAGGGCCGTTTTCCTGAAGTTCGTCATCACTTGTCTCCGGCCGTCGCGGCGCTCCTTCGGTCCGCGGGCGTCATCATGTAGGTGCGGGGCTCGTCCCCGAAAAGCGTTGCGAGAAGTCTGTTCGTGTCCTCGAGGCCGATCGCCTCGAACCGTGCGGTCCTCCCCGCGAGATCCTCGAAGGCCGTCCTCGAGCCGTCCGTCATGGCGGCGGACTCGCACCAGTAGTAGGCGTCGCGCACGTCGCGCTCATGGCGCACGCGCCACTCGGCCTTGAGCTCCTCGAAGGCCGCCGCGTCGATGCCCGTGCGGGCGAGTGTCTTCAGAACCTCGTCGGCGCGCCTTGCCAGATCCTCGGCCCTCGCGGGCGCGGACGTGAAGTTGAGGCGGCCGATGAAGTACGGGGCGGGCTCCTTCACGAGGAGCGGATTGAGGTTCACAACGTAGACGCCCGAGGCCTTCGTCCTGAGCGACTCGCGCAGCGCGCGGTTCGCCGCATAGCCGATGAGGCTCAGCCTGTCGGCGTCGGCCTCGCTCCAGGGCATGGCGGACCGATAGTGCATCTGCACCATGGCCTTGTCGGCCGTGGCCCAGGGCCAGACCTTCACGCCCGTGCCCGACGCGGGCCTCACGCCCTGATCGCGCCAGAACTCGAAACCCTCGCCGCGCTTGGCGAGCGAGGCGAGCCAGGGTGCCGCCTCTTCATAGGTCTTCTCGACGGAGTCCCTCGTAACGATCGTCACCGTCATGCGCGACGGGTCGCCGAGGAGCTTCGCCTCAAGGGCGGAAAGCTTCTCGGTCGAGGCGAGCGCATCCACGTCGTCCCTGCCTGCGACCATCGTGCCGCCCGCCGTGAACGCATCGCGGGCGATTGCGTCCATGAAGCGGCGCTCGGCGGGTGCATGCTCGAGGTCCCTGATGCGGTCGCGCCGCATGTCGGCGAGCGCCTTTTCGTCGAACCTCGGAGCGGAGAGCCTGGCGTGCAGGATCGCCATCATGGCGGGCACGCCCTCAGGGTCGGCCTCGGCCCTGATGCCGTGGTGGAGCTGTTCGGCGTAGCTCATCACCGAGACCTTTGCGTCCCTTGCAACACGGCGGATGTCGGCGGCCGTAAGAGAGCCGATCCCGGACCTCATCGGCAGCGTGAGTGCGGCGGGCACGGCGAGAAGGCCGTGATCGACCGCGGACGTGCCGCCCGCAAGCCTCAGGTTGAGGGTCGTCCTGCCCGTGAGCGACGGATCCTCGATGATCACGAGCTTCAGGCCGTTGGCGAATTCGAATCGACGGGCGCGGCCCGAGCCCGTGGGCGACGGCAGAACCGTCGTTTCGGCCGTGACGGGACCGGCGGGCGGCGTGAGATCGAGCGACACGGTCCTCCTCACCTCGGTCCAGGGCTTTGCGGGCGAGGCGACGCCCTTCGTCCAAGCGGCGCGAAGCGAGGCCTTCGACGTCTTCTCGGAGGCGCCCGCAACGGCGCCGAGCTTGACGCGGGAGGCAAGGAGCGCTGAGGCGGAGGCCCTGACGTGGTCCGCCGTCACCTCGGCGAGGAAGGCCGAGACCATTTCGTCCTGCTGCGTCTCGTCGAGCATCGGCAGCCGGTAGACGACGGCGTCGGCGAAGTCGTCGGCGACGCTCGCGTTCGAAATGCGCACGGCGGCGAGCCTGCGGCTTCGGACCGCGTCGCGTCTTGCCCTCACGGCGGCGTCGAGCTCCTCCTTCGAGGGTCCGAAGGCGGCGAGCGTCTTCAGGGCACCCGAGGCGCGCTCAAGTGCGGCCTCAAGCGGCTCGTCCGTGCCGGGGCGCGCAAGGAGCAGAACCTGCGTCTCGGAGGGCGACAGGATCCAGCTCGACTCGGGCGCCTGAAGCGAGCCCTGTCCGCCGTTTTCTTTCATGAGCGCGAAGCGGCGGCCGAGGATGTCGAGGGTGAGGCGCTCGATCGTCTCGCGCCACGCCTCGTTCACCGTGTCGGAGGTCGACTCGAGCGTGCGCTGGAGTTGGATCTGCACGAAGCGGTCCGAGACCTCGGGGTCGAGCACGAGCGTCGTCAGGCGATCCTCGTTTGCAACGGGTTCGAAGCGGCCCCAGTCGGCGGGCGTCTCGAGCCCGCGGGCAGGTTCGGAGGCGAAATAGCGCTCGATGAGCTCGTCCGCCGTTGCCTCGTCGAAGGCGCCCACGAGAAGGAGCGTCATGTTCTGCGGCGAGTACCAGCGCTCGTAGAAGGCCTTCGCGCGCTCGACGGGCGCCGTGCGGATCACGTCGATGAGACCGATCGGATCGCGGTCGCGCGAAGCGCTTCCTTCGTAGCGAAGGGTCTGGAGCGGCCCGTTGATGCGTGCGCCCACGCCTTCCCTCAGGCGCCACTCCTCGACGATGATCTCGCGTTCACGCTCGAAGGCCTCGGGCCTGAACGTGATGTTGAAGGCCCATTCGCGCATGATGTGCAGAGCCGTGTCGAGCCCCGTGCGGGTGGCCTGGGGGACGGAGAGCCTGTAGGTGGTGCCGCCGAGAGACGTGACGGCGTTGACGTCCGCGCCGAGCATGATGCCGTCGGCCTCAAGCGCCTTGAAGGCGCTCTGGTCGGGGAAGTCACGCGTGCCGTTGAAGGCCATGTGCTCGACGTAGTGTGCAAGCCCGCGCTCCTCCTCAGTCTCCTGAAGGCTGCCCGCGCGCACGACGAGGCGCACTTCGAGGCTGCCCGTCGCATCCCTGCGCGGATAAAGGAACACCGTCATGCCGTTGGGCAGAACACGGCGCTTCATGGCGGATGCCGTCGGAAGCACGCCTTCGCTCACGGTCGCCTCGCTGCGGGCGGCTTCGGCGCCGCCCGTGCGGTCCGCGGCGGTGCAGCCCGTCATGATGAAAAGCGCCTCGCACACGGCCGCGGCCAGCAGTGCGGCGCGCAGGCCTGTCCTGATTTTGTTCATGCTCGTTCTCCGAGATCGTAGAGGCGGTCCGCAATGCGATGGACCGCGGGCTGGTGCGAGACCAGAAGGAAGGTGGTGTCGGGGAGCCGCTCCCTGAGGAGCGTCAGAAGCCTGACGGCGAGCGCGTCGTCGAGCCCCGAGGTCGTCTCGTCCATGAGGACGGCGGCGGGTCTTGCGAGCAGCAGGCGCGCGAAAAGCACGCGCTGCTGCTCGCCGCCCGAGAGCGTGTTCATCCAGCTGCGGGGCTCATCTTCGTCAAGAAGCGGGACGAGCCGCTCTAGCCCTGCGTCGCGAAGCGCGGCCTCGCAGCCGCTCCTCGAGACGGCATCAGCACCGTGCGGATAGGCAAGCAGCTCTCTGAGCGGCATCGGCGCGAGCCACGTGCGCTGCGTGAGCCAGACGGCGCCCGGCCTGTTTTCAAGACGTCCCTCAACCCAGGGCCAGAAGCCCGCGAGGGCGCGAAGGAGCGTGGTCTTGCCGATGCCGGAAGCACCCCTCACGACGGTGAGGCGGCCGGGCTCGGCCCCGAGGCGGAGGTCTTCAAGAAGCGGCTCGCCCGTCTTCGAGCGCACGAGGCCGCAGGCGGCGACGCGCTCGCCCTGCCTGACGCAGCTTCCCGGAAGGGGCGCGCTCAGGGCGGCCTCGAAGCCCGCGAGTCGGTCGACCGTGGCCGACCACTCGGCGATGTCGCGGTAAGCGTAGATGAACCAGCCGATAGCGGAGGCGACCTGCTGGAAGGCGATGCGGATCTGCATGAGGCCGCCGAGCTGGATGGCGCCCGAGAGGAACTTCGGGAGCGCGAAGAAGATGGGCACGAGCTGCGTCACCTGGCCGAAGCCCACGGTGAAGAACGCGAGGTCTCGCTCCCTGTTCATGAGCGAGCGCCAGTTGCCGACAATGCGCTCGAACGAAGCCCTGAGCCTCGCCTGCTCGGCCTCCTCGGCGCCCAGGCCCGCAATCGACTCGCCGTGGCGGCGGATGTCGAAGAGCGAGGTGCGGAAGTCGGCCTCCCGCCTCTGCTGCTCGAAGTTGAGCTTCATCAGGGGACGGCCGATCACGTGCGTGAGCCCCGTCGCGACGAGCGTGTAGCCGATGCAGGTCCAGACCATGTAGCCGGGAAGCGCCCACTCGGTGCCGAACATCGTCCACTCGAGCGTGCCCGACAGCGTCCAGAGGATGGTGACGAAGCTCACGATGGTGAGGAGCGAGCGCAGGAAGGAGATGACGAGCGTGAGCGACGATTCGATCAGGAGCCGCACGTCCTCGGCAATTCGCTGGTCGGGGTTGTCGGGCTCAAGGCCCGCGAGCTGCAGGCGGTAGTGGCGGCCGTCGGCGGAGAGCCAACGGCCGAGCAGGTCCTCGGTCATCCAGCGGCGCCACTCGATCACGAGCTTCTTGCGCAGCCAGTCCGCATAGACGAGGACGAACACGAAGGCCGCGACGATCGCGATGAATTCCAGAAGAAGCGGGTAGATCGTCCCGCCGTCCATGGCCTGAATGGCATTGAAGAAGGCGCCGTTCCAGGTGTTGAGGCGCACGGAGAACCAGACGGTCGAGAGCGACAGGCCGATGACGGCCAGAAGCAGCAGGCGAGCGCCCGTGCGCCCTGTGCTCTGCATCCAGAAGGGACGCACGAGCCGCCAGAAGGTCTTGAGCTGATGCATGGGACTTGTATTGAAGTGAGGAGCGGGCCGGGCGGCGGAGTCGTCCGCCGTCCGGCCGGGTCAGGATTTGAATGAGGCCCGGCTGAGCCTCGGCTGAAGCCGGAGCGCGGATCAGTAGTCGTAGGAGAGCTGGACCCAGAACTGGCGGCCCGGATCGTAGCTCTTGTACTGGGTGCCCTTGTAGACGAAGACGTCAGAGGCGTTGCGGTTGTTGGTCACGTTGTAGACCTCGAGCGAGACGCCCACGCCGCGGGCCCAGTCGGGCCTGTAGAGGACCTTCGTGTCCCAGGACCAGGCGGAGGCGAAGTCGACGCGGCTGTACTTGCGGATCTGCTCGGTCATCGGGCCGTACTCGCCCTCGTGCGTCCAGGCGTAGTACTCGCCGTCGTCGCGCACGGCCTGGCTGCGGTCGAGCGAGAGGTGCAGGAAGTTGTACCAGGTGAGTCCCCACTGAGCCCATTCGGACGTTGCCTCGAGGTCGAACTTCACGGGAATGTTGAAGTCGGTCGAGTCGAGGTCCTCGGCGTCGATCACGCTGCCGTCGTACCAGACCTTGTCCATGTTGCCGGTCTTGCCGGACTCGAGCTCGCTGTAGCCCTGGTCGATTGCTGCGTTGCTCTTCGTCTCCTGCCATGCGGCGGAGAAGCGCACCCAGTGGTTCGCCTTCGCGAACTTGAGGGGCGCGGTGTTGTTGATGCTGAAGATCACGGAATCGTGCTCGGACTCGCCGCCGTTGTAGAACTCGCGCACAAAGCGCGTGTCGTAGCCGCTGCCCTCGGTCCTCGAGCGCGAGCGCACCTCGTCGTGGCCGTTGCGGTGCACGTAGGCGGCGGATGCGGACCAGTCGCCGAGGCGCTGCGTGAGGCCGATGCTGAACTCGTCGCTGAAGGGTGTCTTCAGGCGCTCGAGGCCGTCGAAGTCGTTGGCGGCGAACCAGCCGTCGGCGGCGGGACTGTCGTCGGAGGCGTAGTCGTAGATGTTCTCCATCCCGCCGTTCTGCGCTTTGTAGAGCGCGTAGGTGAGGATGTTGCGGCCGTAGTAGCGGTTGGCGCCCACGGTGATGACGGAGCCGCCGTTGCCGAAGAGGTCCCACGAGGTCGTGAAGCGCGGCGCGATGTTGACGTCCTTCGTGAAGTCGTCGTACTCGGCGCGCAGGCCCGTGCGGATCACGAAGTCGCCCACGCCCATCCTGTGCTCGCCGAAGAGCGCCGCCTGGTTGTAGTCGGCCTCGTACGTGCCCGCCTTCCAGCGCGTCGTGTAGAAGTCGGTCTGCGAGAATTCGCCGTAGTCCGACTGCATCACGGACTGCGTGACGCCCCAGCGGTAGTAGTTGCTGCCGCGCCTGTACTCGGCGTGCGTCGAGGAGAGGTCCGCGCCCGCGCTGAACTGATGGCTGACGCTGCCGACCATGACGGGCTCGCAGTCCATCCTCGTCTTCGCGTTGATGACGGACTGCGTGCTCTCGAGGTCCCCGAGACCGCCCGAGGCGGCCGAGGTCATGCTCGTCGTCGAGGTGCTCCCCGTGTCGTCCATGCCGATCGTATAGCGGTCGAGCTGCGTCCAGTTCTTGACGTCGCTCGTGCGCTTGTCGGTCATGCGCGTGTACGCGAGGGACGAGTCGAGCACGCCCGCCTTCATGCGGTGCTTGACGCTGGCCGTCAGGTTGAGGCCGTCGTGGTGATCCTCGTAGCCGGAGTCGGCGACCGTCGTGAGGAAGCCCTTCGACTCGTAGCCCGAATAGGTGAGCGCGAGACTCGCCTCGGTCCAGGGCGTCGCGTAGAGCGTGGCCTTCGCGAAGAAGTTGTCGGCCGTGCGGCGCTGCGTCTGCGTGCCGCCCGCGACCGGCGTCTCAAGAACGCCCCAGCCGGTCCAGTTCTGATCGTCGGGCACGATGGAGACTCGGGTGCCCGGCACCTGAACGGTCGGGATCTTCGACTCGCGGCGGGTGTAGCCCACGACGACGCCGAGATTGTCGGTAATGCCCCATTCGCCCGTGAAGCCGTAGGTCTTCTTTTCGAAGTCGGTCTGGAACTGGGCGGGCTTCGAGACGTCCGCGTCGCCCGAGCCGACGTCGAGCGCGGAATCGGTGTGGATGCGGCTCCAGCCCGACTTCGTCATGCGGCCGAACACGCTGATGTGGTTTTCGCCCGACCAGCTGCGGGTCTGAGCGTCGATGACGCCGCCCGTGAAGCCGCCGAAGGAGGCGGGAATGTTGTGGTCGTAGACGGTAACGCTGTCGATGAGGCGGCTGTCGACGTAGAAGCCCTGCTCGTCCGAGCCGCCGAGGCGCGTCGTCGTCACCGAAGTCTGCTCGGCGGGATCGAGGTCGCTGTTGGTCGAGATGCCGTCGAGCGTGTAGTTGTTCTGATAGGCGACCGAGCCGTGGATCGAAATGTTCGACGGCTTGATCTCGCCCATCTGCAGGGAGCCGTCGCCGTGATTGGAGAACTGGACCGCAGGATTGCTCTTGAGGAGGTCCGTGATGTTGCCGTCCTCCGTCGGACGCCTGGCGATGTCCTCGCGGGTGAGATGCGTGAACGACGTGAGGCTTTCGCCCGCACGGTCGCGCACGACGACGGATTCGCCTTCGTCTGAGGCTGGTTCGGCGGCGTCCGCCTGCGCAGGCTCCTCGACGGCGCGCGCATCCTCTTCGGTCGAGGCCCAGGCGGGAGCCGTCGCGGCAAGCACGGCGGCGGCAATGAGAGTTCGGTGAAGCACCATGATCCGATAGTCCGATTGAAAAAAGTCCAGAGATGTGCCCGTGCGCCCACGGGCGCGCAGTTCCCCGAATCTTATATGAGAATGGTTCCCATTCTTTCATTATTCTTTCTATCTGCGGATGCTTCTCATTTGCATTCGCCTATGGTGGACGACGATCATCACATAGTTGAGAATGACTCTCGCCTACTCGCAGTGCGAAAGAGCGTGGGCAAGTGCCGTCACCCGTCCTCGGACACGTTCGGGGTCGGACGCGCGGACCGATACCGCAAACACGTGATGTCTTTACGCAAATCCCAAGGGTTTACCCGCGGCTCATTCAGGCAGGAATCCGCGGCCGTCCGGGATCCAGAGAACGACGAAGCCCCTCGTCCGATGCAGGACAAGGGGCTTTCCGGAATTTCATTCATGCACGCCCGAAGGCGCGCGGACTGCGTCCGTCATTCGAGCACGGCGCCGCTCATGCCCGAGGTCACGAGCTTGGCGTAGCGGGCGAGGTAGCCCGTCGTGATGCGCGGGGCGCGGGGCTTCCAGGCGGCCCTGCGTCGGGCGAGCTCCTCGTTGGTGAGGTCGACGCTGATGGTGTTCGCGGGGATGTCGATCGTGAGCATGTCGCCTTCCTCGAGGAGTCCGATCGGACCGCCCACGGCGGCCTCGGGCGAGACGTGGCCGATGGCGGCGCCGCGGGTTGCGCCCGAAAAGCGGCCGTCGGTGATGAGCGCGACGCATCCGCCGAGGCCCGAGCCCATGATGGCGGAGGTCGGGTTGAGCATCTCGCGCATGCCGGGACCGCCCTTTGGACCTTCGTAGCGGATCACGACGACGTCGCCGGGATTGATGCGGCCGCCGTAGATGGCCTCGAGCGCATCCTCCTCGCAGTCGAAGACGCGGGCCGGGCCCGTGTGCATGAGCATTTCGGGCGCCACGGCCGAGCGCTTGACGACGCAGCCGTCGGGCGCCACGTTGCCCTTGAGGACGGCGATGCCGCCTTCCTTCGAGAACGGATCGGAAACGGGACGGATGACCTCGGCGTCGAGGATCTCGCGGCCCTCGATGTTCTCGCCCACGGTTTTGCCCGTAACGGTCGGCAGGTTCGTGTGGAGCAGGCCCGCGCGGACGAGCTCGTTCATGACGGCGGGGATGCCGCCCGCCTCGTCGAGCTCCTCGATGTAGCGGTGGCCCGCAGGAGCGAGGTGGCAGAGGTTGGGCGTGCGCGCGCTGATGGCGTTGGCCTCCGTGAGGTCGAGCTCGAACCCGCACTCGTGCGCGATGGCGGGCAGGTGCAGCATCGAGTTCGTGGAGCAGCCGAGCGCCATGTCGACGGTGAGCGCGTTCTCGAACGCCTCCTTCGTCATGATGTCGCGCGGACAAATGTTGTTCTTCACGAGCTCCATCACCGCAAGGCCCGCCTCCTTGGCGAGGCGGTAGCGCGCGGACATGACGGCGGGAATCGTGCCGTTGCCGGGCAGCGCCATGCCGAGCACCTCGGTGAGGCAGTTCATGGAGTTGGCCGTGAACATGCCCGAGCAGGAGCCGCAGGTCGGACAGGACTTGTTCTCAAGCTCGAGGAAGGTCTTCGCATCGATCTGGCCCGTGCGAAAGCGGCTCACGCCCTCGGAGATGTCGGAGTAGGAGAGTTTGCGGCCGCAGGCGCGGCCCGCGAGCATCGCGCCGCCCGAGATCACGATGCTCGGGATGTTGAGGCGGGCGGCAGCCATGAGCAGGCCGGGCACGTTCTTGTCGCAGGCGGCCACCATCACGAGGCCGTCGAACGGATGCGCCGTGGCCATCGCCTCGACGCTGTCGGCGATGAGCTCGCGCGAAACGAGCGAATACTTCATGCCCTTGTGGCCCATCGCCAGACCGTCGCAGACGGCGATGGCCGGGAAGACGATGGGCACACCGCCGCCCAGGGCGACGCCCTGCTTCACCGCGTCCGTAATCTTGTCAAGAAAGACGTGTCCCGGAACGATGTCGTTCTGCGAGGAGACGACGCCGATGAGCGGGCGCTCAATCTCCGCATCGCAGAGACCGAGAGCCTTAAGAAGCGCGCGCTGAGGAGCCGCGTTGATGCCTTTCTTGAGGGGATCAGAACGCATGTAGAAGTTTCCTGTGGTGAATTGATGAAGAGGGCCTTTGAAGTGGCCGTCCGATCATTCTATGGGAGCCTCCGGAGCGATTCCGACGCATCTACTCGAGATGTCTTAGGAGAAAAGTCCGAGGAATCTCGAGCGACGTCAAGAGGTGCGCAAATATAGGCCGGGAGCCTTCTTCCCCTTCTCTTCCCGCTTGAGGGACGGACCTTCCGGCATGCCGTCGTACAATGTTCGAAACATCCGGTCAGGACTCAAGACTTCGATTGCGGCCGCATCCGCCGCAGGAGACCCGCAACATGAACTTCTCGCCTCTGCAGCTCCGCAAGCCTGCACTCGCCGCTCTCGGCGAACGGGCCGAAAACCTCTTTCGCGACCACCACTACCGCGAGTGCACGCAGGTCATGCGCCAGTTTGCCGAGGGCGTGCTGCGCACGATCCTCAAGGACGACAGGCACACCTATTCGGAGATGATGCGCACGCCGCTCGTGCGCCAGCTCGCCGACAGCCTCACGTTCGAATACTTCCGCCGCATCCGCGATCTGGGCAACGAGGCCTCGCACTTCAGGCTCGGGACGTCCGGGACGATGCTCGAGACGGGCGAGCGCCACTACCGCGTGCGCACGGCCGACGACGCCGCCGAGTGCCTCAAGTACGGGCACGGGATCGCGGTCTGGCTCATGTCGCTTCTCGACCGCGAGTTCCGCTATCCCGACTTCAGACCGCTCACGCCGCCCAGGGCGAGGAGTGCCGCGCAGGGCGCCCCCGTCGTCTTCAACCCCGACCAGCAGGCCGCGATCGAGCTCTCGCAGGGGCGCCATCTCGTGCTCGCGCCGCCGGGCTGCGGCAAGACCGCCATCCTCACCGAGCGCATCGCCGTCGCGCTCAAGGACGGCGTGAATCTTTCCGACATGCTCTGCCTCACGTTCACGAACCGAGCTGCGCGCGGCATGAAGGAGCGCATCGACGAGCGCTTCACGGACCGGTGCATGGACACCCTTTACGTGGGCAACCTCCACCGCTTCTGCTCCCGCCTTCTCTTTGACAACGACGTCGTCTCCGAGATCTCGACGATCCTCGACGAGGACGACGTCCACGACGTGATCGAGGGCCTTCTCATCGAGAACATCCCCGGCGGCAGCAGAGGACGGTCCCTGCCGGGCAACGCCGCCGACTACATCATGGCGCGCTCGGCAAGGCTCTTTCAGGAGGCGAACGGCTTCCCCGAGGAGACGTTTCATCGCACGCCAGAATTCGACGTCAACAAGAAGAACCAGGACGAGCTCGACGCCTTCGGACTGATCAAGGTCGACGACTTCGGCCGCTGCATCGAGCTCGACCATGCCGCGATCGACGCGGCCGCAAGGCGCTACCTCGAGTACAAGACCGCGCAGCACCTGCTCGACTTCAACGACCTGCTCCTCAAGGCCTGGGCCTGGCTCGACGCCACCCCCGAGGCCTGCGGGCGCTACGCCTGGATCCAGGTCGACGAGGTGCAGGACCTCTCGCCCCTGCAGCTCGACATCGTCAAAAAGCTCTGGAACGACTCGATCGACAGGAGCGTGTGCGTCTACTTCGGCGACGAGCAGCAGGCGATCTTCTCCTTCATGGGCGCCAAGCTCGACACGCTCAGGGCCCTTCACAAGACGCACGAGATCCACCGCCTCTACAGGAACTTCCGCTCGCCCGACTACCTGCTCAACATGTTCAACACCTATGCGCAGCGCGTGCTCGAGTGCGATCCCGAGTTCCTGCCCAAGGCCGAGAAGACGGTCGCAAGACCCGAAGGGGCCCTGCGCGCCATCCGCACGGCCACGCCGCAGTCGCAGCTGATGCTGCTGTGCGACCTGCTCGAAGGGCGACGCCCCGAGGAGACGACGGCCGTCATCGTGCCGAGCAACCGCGAGGCCGACGCCGTCAGCGCCGCCTTCAAGGCACAGGACATCGAGCACTTCAAGATCTCCGGCAGCGACATCTTCAGGCAGAACATCCTCAAGGCCGCCAAGGCCTACCTGAGCGTGCTCAAGGACGACTTCAGAAGCGCCCCCTGGGCCCAGCTCGTCTATCGGCTCAGCTCGAAGAAGAACCTCTCCCTCAAGAAGATCCGAGACTACCTTGCCGTCGAATTTCCCAGGCGCGGGCTTCTTGCCTCCGACCTCATGCTCTACAGCACGCATGACGAAAAGGAGCCCGTCAGCGCGCTCGAGGACTTCATGCGCGCCTACGAGGGCGAGCTCGTCGTCTTCGACACGGAGACCACGGGCCTTGACATCGGCCTCGACGAGGTGATCCAGATCGCCGCCGTCAAGCTGCGTGCGGGCGAAGTCGTCGAGCGGCTCGTGCTCTACCTTGAAACGGAGCGCGAGATTCCGAAGATGCTCGGCAACATCCCGAATCCGATGCTCGAGGAGTACGAGGCGCACCGCGCCGAGCTCGTCACGCCCGAGGCGGGCTTCAAGATCTTCCTCGACTTCGTGGGCTACGCGCCCGTCGTGGGCCACAACGTCGAATACGACGCCAACATCGTCAACGCCCAGTACGCCGTCCTCAAGGACCAGCTCAGGCGCGTGCGCGGCGATGCGGCGGGACCCGACGAGGACGTCGACCGCACCGAGCTCGTGCGCCGCTTCGACACGCTCAAGCTCTCCCATGCGCTCGAGCCCGCGATCCTCAAGGCCGCGGGCCTTGCGCGCCTTCCCTCGCACAAGCTCAAGGACCTCATCGCGGTCCTCGGACTCGAGGGCAGCAACACCCACAAGGCCGACGACGACGTCGAGGCGACCGTCAGCCTGCTGCGCTGGTTCCACGCCCAGGCCCGTCCGCTCGTCGAGCTCCAGCGGCGCTTCCTCTCCAACCCGAGCGTCGTGCGCATGTCCGACACGCTCAGGAAGATCGTGCTCCCGATGTTCCTCGAGCACAGGAACCTCATGTACCGCAGAATGCCCGCCGACGACGAGGCGATCCTCGTCCAGGTCTTCAGGCAGTTCATCGAGGCCCTGCCCAACTACACGGACGACGAGGGCGAGATCGAGAACATCCGCAAGAAGCTCCCGCTCATCTACGAGTACCTCGACCGCGTGCTCATCAACACGACCTCACAGCCGACGCTCTACGCGCAGCTGCAGAGAAACCTCGTGCAGATCAACTCCCTCAAGGAGCCCGACCTCTGCTCGAGCGACATCGTGCGCGACCGCGTCTTCATCTCCACGGTCCACAAGGCCAAGGGGCTCGAGTTCGACAACGTCATCGTCACCAGCGTCATCGACGGCACGTACCCGTTCTTCAAGAACCACGACAAGGCCGACATCCTCGAGGACGCCCGCAAGCTCTACGTCGCCATCAGCCGAACGAAGCGCACGCTCGTCCTGACGATGCCCGCAACGAATGCCTGGAACTACGGCCAGAGGCCCTCGCGCTTCCTCGAGAGCATCTCGACCTACTTCGAGAAGTCCTCGGCATAGCCGCCGGAAATCCTCTCGAACAGAAACGGCCCCCTGCCTTCACGGGGGCCGTTTTCGTTGACGGACACGACGTCAGGCGGCTTCGGCTTCGAGGGCGCGCTCCTCGAACCTGCGCTTGATGCGCTTCATGAGGCGCACGTAGAGGTAGAGCAGCGGCACGACGGTGACGGCCCAGCTGATCGGATAGACGATCATCAGGGTCACGTAGTCGGGGCTTGCCGCGAAGACGGTCCAGACCCAGATGAGGCGCACGGAGCACACGCAGATGAGGGTCGCCATGGCGGGCGGCATCGAGTAGCCGTAGCCTCGCATGGCGCTCGAGGAGACCTCCATGAGCACGCTGATGGGCTCGAAGCTCGCCACCCAGAAGATGCGCGCCATCGCGAGCTCGACGACGGCCGGCACGTCCGTGAAGAGTCCGAGCATCGTGCGTCCGAAGATGAGCACGAGCGCCACCATCAGGACGGTGGCGACCATGTTGAGGCCCGTGGCGACGTAGGTCGCGCGCTTGCAGCGCTCGAGGTTCTTCGCGCCGTAGTTCTGGCTCACGAAGGTCGTGGCGGCCAGACCGAAGGCGTTGATGAAGCAGTAGATGTTGATCTCGATCGTGAAGGCCGCGACCGAACCCGCCATGGCGTCCGCGCCGAGACTGTTGATGGCGGACTGGATGACGAGGTTCGAGATCGAGAAGACCGCGCCCTGAAGGCCCGCGGGCCAGCCGATCCTCACCATCGGGCGCAGCGCCGTCATGTCGATCCGGAACACCTCGCGCGGCTCGATGTGAAGCGGCCCCTCGGCCTTCCTGAGGCTGAAGAAGAGGAGCGAGGCGGCGAGCGCGTTGGCGAGCACGGTCGCGAGCGCAACACCCGCCGTTCCCATGCCGAAGGCGAGCACGAAGAAGAGGTTGCCCGCAATGTTGACGAGGGTCGCCGCCACCAGCGCCCAGAGCGGCGTCTGCGTGTCGCCCTGGCTTCGCATCACGGCGGCGAGGAAGTTGTAGATCGCAATGAAGGGCATGCCGAGCAGATAGACGCGCAGATAGGTGAGCGCATCGTCTCTCACGGCCTCGGGCACCGACAGCCAGTCCATGGCGGGCCCCGCGAAGCACTCGCCGACGATCGCTGCGCCGATGCCGAAGATCACCGCCGTGGCGAGCGCCGTGTGCACGGCCCTGTTCGCCCGCTCGGGCTCCTTCATGCCGAGCAGCCTCGCCACCACGACGTTGGCGCCGAGCGCAAGACCCATGCAGAACGCAATGATGAGACCGATGACGGGCACGTTGTTGCCCACGCCCGCCATCGACTCGTTCGAGACGAAGCGCCCGAGCACCGCGACGTCGGCGGCGTTGAAGAGCTGCTGGAGCATGCCCGTGAAGGCGAGGGGCAGGGCAAAGACGATCATCTTGTCCCAGATCGATCCGTTGAGCATGTCGATCTTCTTGTTCTTGCGGCGCATATCCTTGCGTTGTCCTTTGGCTGGCTGTTGTTCTGCCGTCGGGTCCGGCACTTTCGTTCTTCCGTTCATTCTACCGCCCGCCTCCCGCCCTTCCAAGAGTCCCGAAACGGGCGCGGAGCAGTCTTTTGAGCGGGCTCACCCGCGCTTGGCGCGACGGCCCTTCGCGGCGAGGCGATAGCGCTGCCTCGGGTTCTGGCGCGCCTCTGTGGGCTCGATGACGCCCGCCTCCACGAGACGCTTCACGCGCTTGGCGGCCGTCTGGCGGGAGACGCCCGCAAGGAGCGTGATCTCCTTGACCGAAAGACTGCCCGCCTCCGCGAGCCTCTCCCTGAGAATCGTCTCGAAGTCGGCCGGATCCGCACCCGCCGAAGGCGCTGCGGACTCGTCCGAAGCCTCCGCCCTCACCTCTTCTCTTATGTCGGCTTTTTCCTCCTCGGCCGCCTTTGCGAAGATGACCGTGAAGGCGGCGGGCGTGGTTTCGACGCGTACGGCGAGGCCGTCGGCCCCGCAGCCGCGGATCGCGGCAAACCCGAAGCCCGTGCCTTCGGCGGCGAGGCCGCCTGCGAGCGGCGTGAGGGAAAGCATGCGCGCGAGCCTTTCGTTTCGGGTCGCCCTGGGGCCCGCGTCCGAGGCGAGCGCCTCGGGCGCCATGCCGAAGAGTCCGCCCGGGCTCCTGATGTCGACGGCGTCCTCGAAGACGCGCACCCGCACGGGCATACCTCGTCCTTCAGGCGAATAATCCCTGTGCTCAAGGGCGTTGACGAGCGCGGCGCGAAGGGCTCGGGCGAAGGCCCCATCCGTCGTTTCCGCGGCGGGCGCCCACGACGCCATGACGATCCTCTCCGCCTCCGCGGCCATTTCGGCGGCGGGGCCGGGCACGGGCTTCATGAAGAGCACTCTGCGGCCCTCGTCCGCGCCGTCGCCCCTCGGTCCCTCGAGGACCGACACCTCGAGCACGAGCCTCGGAAAATGCTTCTGCGGGAAGATCGAGCCGGCGACAAGGCCGCCGAGCGTCGGGCAGATCCTGCCGTCGACGCGGGTGAGGACGCCGAGCTGCATCAGGGCCGTCTCGTCGGAGAGTCTCGCGAAGACGTTCGGATGACGCTCCCTCGCAAAGCCGAGCATCGCGGCGATCCGCTCGGCCTCGAGCTCGTCGGGATTCGCGTGCTCGACGGGCTCAATGTCAAAGAGCGGCGGACAGCGCTCCTCCATCATGCGGTAGCGCTCATAGGCGGTCAGAGGCCTGGTACCCTCGTCAGTTCTCAGAAAGGCGCCCGCACGGCCCGCGCCCTGCACGCGGGCGGGCCTGCGCCTGCGGTCGAGCTCATGCACGCGCAGCCAGGCGACGGGCCGTTCGTCAACGGACGCAATCCCCGCCTCCGCGCGCACCTCAGGCTCCACCGCCCCGAGCGCCCCGCGAAGGGCCTCGACCGCCGCCTCGGCATCGAACCCCGCCGCAGACCGCCATCCGTCCTCAGGATCGGGGCCGATCAGAATCCATCCGCCCGCCGTGTTCGCAAGGGCCGAAACCGTCGCTGCAAGACTCTCGTCGGGCGCCTTGAGCACCTCGACGCTCCTGCGCAGATTCGCGCCCCTCATGAGACGCGCCAGCACGCCGCCCGCGTCCTCATTCCCGACTTCAGACATGCCGTCCTCCCGACTTGACAAATCAACTGTAAACCCTTCCGCCGGAGTGCACTCCGTCCGCTCCCGCAGCCCCGTCGCGCAACCGGAAATGGCCCCGCGACAGCTCAAACTGTAAACCTGCGGCACCGGAACTGTCAACCCCGCCCGCTGACAGTAACGCATACTTTAAATTGCAGATCAGACATATTTTACCTTTACACTTGCCAACCCTCTTCCTCCGGCCGGCTCATGGAAAAGCATCCCGGTCATTTCCACTCACGACTGTAAACCACGCCCAACCACCTTTCAACCCTTTACAGTTGCAATCCCTCCGTCACTCGAAAATGCATCGTCATGCAACAACTGGAGCTTCAGCTCGACGGGTTCCGAAGCGCTTGTCTTCAGAGCCTGCGAGCCCGCCGTCTCGCCCCGAAGGACGGGCTGAACGCTAGTCGAAGATGCTTTGCGAGCTGATTTTCATCGAGCGGCCTCGGCGCATTTTGAGGCCCTCTTTGGCGCGAAGACCGTACGTCCCCTTGAAGTGGCCTTCAAAATGCACCATGCCGAAACGGACGTTCTGATCCTCGAAGCGATCCTTCGGGTATGGGCTGCACGAGGTTCCATCATCCCGGATACCTCAGGCGCGCCCGCGTACTCGGAGCCGCGGACATCGTCGAGCGCTTCATCGTGAAGCAGTCCTGAATACAATTCGGGCGCCCGCAGCATCTGCCGCAGGCGCCCGAATTGTTCTTGTCCGTCCCTCGACGGCGCCCTTTCCGGGCTTAGCCGCAGACCCAGAGGGCCGTGCGGTAGACGACGAAGGAGAAGGCGTAAGCGAGGAGCGTGTAGGCCACCCACAGGACGGCCGGCGCCTTCCAGGTGCCCATCTCGCGCTTGATGGCGGCGAGCGTCGCGAAGCACGACGGGCTGAAAACGAAGAAGGCGAGGAAGGAGAGGCCCATCGGGATCGTCCAGCTGTGCTGCAGGATCGGCACGAGGGCGTCCTCCGCGTCGCTCGCGGTCGCGTAGAGCGTGCCGAGCACCGAGACGGCCACCTCGCGCGCGCCCATGGCGGGAACGAGCGAGATGCACATCTGCCAGTTGAAGCCGATCGGCGCAAAGAGGGGCTCCATCGCGCGGCCGAGCATGCCCGCGAAGCTGTAGTTGATCGCGGGATCGGTCGCGCCGGCGGGCGCGCCCGGGAAGGTCGTCAGCACCCAGAGGAAGACCGTGAGCGCCAGAATGATCGTGCCCACCTTCTGCAGATAGATGCAGGCGCGCTGCCAGAGGCCGTGCGCGAGCGCGTCGATGCGCGGCAGGTGGTAGCTCGGCAGCTCGAGCATCAGCGTGCGGTTCTCGCCCTTGCCCGTCGTGTGCTTGAGGATCCAGGCGACGACGAGCGCGCCCACCATGCCGAGACAGTAGAGCGCGAAGAGCACGAGGCCCTGCAGGCCCACGCCCCAGACGGAGACGTCGGGCACGAAGGCCGCGATCATCACGGCGTAGACGGGCAGCCTCGCGCCGCAGGTGAGCAGTGGTGCAATGGCGATCGTCGCCCAGCGGTCGCGCTGATTGCCGACGATGCGAGCCGCCATGATGGCGGGCACCGCGCAGGCGTAGCCCGAGAGAAGCGGCAGGAAGGAGCGGCCCGAAAGGCCCACCGAGCCCATCGTGCGGTCAAGCAGGAACGCCGCTCGCGGCAGGTAGCCCGACTCCTCCATCAGCAGGATGAAGAAGAAGAGGATCAGGATCTGCGGCAGGAACACCACCACGCCGCCCACGCCGCCGATGACGGCATCGACGAGCAGGTCCTTCACGAACCCGTCGGGCAGGTGCTCGGCGCACAGTTCCCCGAGCATGTTGAAGCCCTCCTCGATCCACTCCATCGGATAGGCGGACCAGGCGAACACCGCCTGGAAGACGAAGAAGAGGATGATCATCAGGATCGTCACGCCGAGCCAAGGATTGAGCACGACGCGGTCGATGCGGTCGGAGAATTCGTCGGGGAAGATCTTGTCAAGCCCGAGCTTGCGCAGGATCCTGTTGAGGCGCGCAAGGTCGTCCTCCTCGGTCGCCTCGGGCACCCAGGACGACCAGGCGGACGGGTCGGAGAGAAGCTCGGTGAGCCTGTCGATGCCCTGCTTGCGCACGGCGATCGTCTCGACCACGGGCACGCCGAGCTCGCGCGAGAGGTCCTCGGCCTTGAGCTCGATCCCGCGGCGGCGCGCGAGGTCCATCATGTTGACCGCCACCACGGCGGGGAGCTTCAGGCGCTGCGCGGCCATGACGAGCTTGAGGCCGCGCCTCAAGTTCGTCGCGTCAAGCACGCAGACGACGAGGTCGGGCCTGCGCTCGCCGCGCGCAACGCCCTTGAGGACGTCGACCGTCACCTTCTCGTCGGGTGAGCGCGGATGAAAGGAATAGGTGCCCGGAAGGTCGAGCACGCGGATCTTCTCGGGCGCGCCGATGAGTTGGCCCTCGACGCGCTCGACGGTCACGCCCGCATAGTTGGCGACCTTCTGCTTCGAGCCCGTCAGAATGTTGAAGAGCGACGTCTTGCCGGCGTTCGGATTGCCGAGCATCGCGATGAGCGGCCCGGACGGATAGATGTCAACGGTGGAGACGGCCATCAGTCGCGCCTCCTCACCTCGATGCAGCGGGCCTCGACCAACCTCAGCGCAAACGTCGAGACGCCGATGCGGACCGCGATCGGATCGCCGCCCAGAGCGGCCTTCTGCAGCACCACGCACGGTTCGCCCGCGGTGAAGCCGATTTCCTCAAGCCAGATCTCCCAGTCTTCGGGAGCGCCTTCGGCATGGACGCCGACCACCTCGAGCTCGTCTCCGATGGCGGCCTTGTCCAGAGTGAATGTGTCGGACATTTCTATATATGTGGGTCTGATCCTTCATGCCTCGGGCCGCCTCAGGGGTTCGGAAGCCCGGGGCCAGCCCCGTGGGTGAGGACTGAGAAGGAAAATGATTCTCTTTTAGGTGACTCGCATTTTACCCGTTTACGCAGCCTTCGGCTCGATTCTCGGAAAAAATTCCTCGTCCGCCGGGACCGCCTCCCGAAGAGGCGCGCTGTCGCCCAAAAAAGACAGTTTTCCCTTATAACGAATACTCCCAAGGGGGTATTTGCACTCATTTCACCCTAGTTCATCTGGTGTATAACCCTTGAAAATCAATAGGTTAGAATGGAAGAACCCCCTGCCATTCAATGCGGTTCGCACCTGACGCCGAACCCGCCTCACCAACGGAGTTCCCCCCTGATGACCGAGATGACCGCTCCCGCGCGCATTCGCGAGATTCCCTACAACTACACGTCGCTCTCGGACCGCGAGATCGTGATCCGTCTCCTGGGCGAAAAGGCCTGGGACACGATTGAGTCTCTTCGCGGCTCTCGCCGCACCGGCCGCTCTGCCCGCATGCTCTTCGAAGTGCTCGGCGACATCTGGGCGGTCGAGCGCAATCCCTATCTGGTCGACGACCTGATCGTGCACCCGAAGCGCCGCAAACTGCTTGTGCGCGAGATGAGCCGCCGCCTCGAGGCCGTTCGCCAGCGCGCCGAGGGCAATGCCGACGTGCTTCGCCTCGTCTCCGAGGCGAGCGCCGCCGTGTGCCGCTTCGACAACAGCTTCCCGAAGCTCATCGAGCGCCGTGCCGAAGTGAAGCGCCGTCTGTCCGCTATCACCGATCCGGACAACATCCGCTTCGACGGCTTTGCGCGCGTCACGCACGTCACCGACGCCACCGACTGGCGCATCGAGTATCCGTTCGTCGTCCTCACACCCGACCGCGAGGAGGAGATCGCGCCCCTCGTGCGCGCGCTCTTCGAGCTCAAGCTCACCATCATTCCGCGCTCGGGCGGCACGGGCTACACGGGCGGCGCCGTTCCGCTGCACCCCGACACGGCCGTGATCAACATGGAGAAGTTCGACCGCCACAGCGGTCCCGTCATGCGCCGCCTGCCAGGCGTCGAGGGCGAGCATCCCGTGATTGAATGCGGCGCGGGCTGCGTCACCCGCCGCATCGAGGAGGCCGCGGCCGCCGCAGGCCTCGTCTTCGCGGTCGACCCCGCCTCGGCCGACGCCTGCTGCATCGGCGGCAACGTCGCCATCAACGCGGGCGGCAAGAAAGCCGCCCTCTGGGGCACGACGATCGACAACCTCGCCTGGTGGAAGATGGTCGACGTCAACGGCCGCATGATCCGCGTCGAGCGCGTCAACCACAACTTCGGCCGCATCCACGAGGTCGAGACCGCCGAGTTCGACATCCACGAGCTCTCCGACGAGGGCGCGGTCGTCAGGACAGAGCGCCTCTCGATTCCGGGCCGCACCTTCCGCAAGGCGGGCCTCGGCAAGGACGTCACCAACAAGCTTCTCAACGGCCTGCCCGCCATACAGAAGGAAGGCACGGACGGCATCATCGTGAGCGCCGCCTTCGTGCTGCACCGGATGCCCGACTTCGGCCGCACGGTCTGCCTCGAGTTCTACGGCACCGTGGCCGAATCCACACCCGCCATCGTCGAGGTGCGCGACTTCGTGCGCGGCCATCCGACGGTCGAGCTTGCGGGTCTCGAGCACATCGACTGGCGCTACGTGCGCGCCGTCGGCTACCGTGCCAAGCTCGAGGGCCGCGGCATGCCCAAGATGGTGCTTCTCGCCGACATCGTCTCCGACAACGAAGCCGACCTCGACGCCGTGGCCGAACGCTGCTGTGAAATGGCGCGCGCCCGCGGCGGCGCGGGCTTCATCGCCCGCACGTCCGCCGATCGCAAGGCCTACTGGAAGGAGCGCTCCCGCACGGCAGCCATCGCCAAGCACACCAACGCCTTCAAGCTCAACGAGGACGTCGTCATTCCGCTCGAGCGTCTCGGCGAATACTCCGACGAGATCGAGCGCATCAACATCGAGTTCTCCTTCAAGAACAAGATCCGCATCGCGGGCGCCTTCATCGAGCGCCTCGCCGACACCGCGCTCGACGAGCGTCCCGGCATCACCTTCGCGCGCGACCTCGCGGCCCGCGTCAGGACCCGCTGGGAGGAAATGCGCGCCGCCATGGACGGCGACGCCGCGCCCTATCTCGCCGAAGGCGTCGAGCCCCGCGAGGGCGAGACCGTGTTTCTCGCCATGCGCGACGGGCGCCTTCGCATCTCCGTCAAGCGCGAGATCCTCGAGATCCTCGCCGCGACGCTGCCCGCCGACGTGATGGCCGAGCTTCACGCGCTCCACAAGAAGCACGTGAGGAGCCGCCTCTTCGTCGCGCTCCACATGCACGCGGGCGACGGCAACGTCCACACGAACATCCCCGTCAACTCCGACGACTACGGCATGATGCAGGACGCCGAGCACACGCTCGGGCGCATCATGAGCTGCGCCGTGAAGCTCGGCGGCGTCATCACGGGCGAGCACGGCATCGGCCTCACGAAGTTCGAGTTCGTCACCGACGAGGAGCTTCGTCCCTTCCGCGAATGGAAGAACAGGATCGACCCCGAGGGCCGCTTCAACAAGGGCAAGCTCATGCCGGGCGGCGGCCTCGAGCGCGCCTACACGCCCTCGTTCGAGCTCTTCCGCGCGGAGTCCCTCATTCTCGAAAATTCGGGCCTCGGCGCCATCTCGCAGTCCGTCAAGAGCTGCCTGCGCTGCGGCAAGTGCAAGCCCGTCTGCACGACGCACGTCCCGCGCGCCAACATGCTCTACTCGCCGCGCAACAAGATCCTCGCGCTCGGGCTGATGACGGAGGCCTTCCTCTATGAGTCGCAGACCCGCCGCGGCCTTTCGCTCAAGCACTTCAACGAGCTCGTCGATCTGGCCGACCACTGCACGATCTGCCACCGCTGCGTCAAGCCCTGCCCCGTCAAGATCGACTTCGGCAAAGTGACCACTGCCGTCAAGGCCTTCCTCAACCGCTCGGGCCACAGGGATCTCAATCCCGCCGCGCTCGCGGGCGGCGCGCTCGTCGACGCCGTCAACCCGATCGCCGTGCGTGCGCTCCACGCGGGCGCCGTTCGCGCGGGCTTCTCGCTGCAGCGCCTCGGCAACGAGCTCGCCGAGAAGTACCTCGCCGCGGACCTTGCGCGCATTCGTGAAAAGCCCGCCAACACCACGGGCCGTCCGAGCCTCAAGGACCAGATGATCCATCTCGTCTCGACGCCGCTTCCGGGCCGCATGCCCAGACAGACCATGCGCGCCGCGCTCGGCATCGAGGACGAGATCACGATCCCGATTCTTCGGCGTCCCGACATGCCCGCCGACGCCGAGGCCGTCTTCTACTTCCCGGGCTGCGGCTCCGAACGCCTCTTCGGCGACGTGGGCCTCGCCGTCGAGGCGATGCTCATGCACGCGGGCGTCCAGACCGTGCTCCCGCCGGGCTACCGCTGCTGCGGCCACCCGCAGCTCGCCTACGGCGAGACCGCCAAGGCCGAGAAGATGATGACGGAGAACCGCGTGCTCTTCCACCGCATGGCCAACACGCTCAACTACCTCGACATCAAGACCGTCGTCGTGAGCTGCGGCACCTGCATCAAGGCGCTCGACGAGTACGAGTTCGACCGCATCTTCCCGGGCTGCCGCATCATCGACATCCACGAGTTCCTGCTCGAGCGCGGCATCACCATGCCCGTGCACGCCGACACGTACCTCTACCACGATCCGTGCCACACGCCGCTCAGGCTCAACCCGCCGCTCGAAACGGTCAAGAAGCTCACCGGCGCCAACGTCGTGCAGTCCGAGCGCTGCTGTGGCGAGTCGGGCCTCTTCGCCGTCAAGCGCCCCGACATCGCCTCCCAGGTGCGTCACCGCAAGTTCGAGGAGATCGAGAAGGCCAGGGCCAAGGCCGGCATCAAGGGCCACGTCAAGATGCTCACCACGTGCCCCGGCTGCCTGCAGGGCCTCTCCCGCTATGAGGAGCGCGCCGACATGGACGCCGAGTACATCGTCGTCGAGATGGCCCGCCAGATCCTGGGCGCCAACTGGCGCGACCAGTTCATCCGCACCGTGAAGAACGGCGGCATCGAGAAGGTTCTCGTCTAGGAACGCCTTCTCTCCGGGCCGCCCCCTTTCCCTGCCCCGCAGTTCGCAGCCGCGTCCGACGGCTTCGCGCCCCGGCGTCCAAACACGCCGCCTCATGGTTTTTCCTCTCGCGCGTGCGTTTCGAAATGCAAGCGTATTCTTCAGAACAGGCTCGGGGCGCGCGCCCTGACTTATCCTTCGGCTAAGAGAAACAACACAAAGAAGGAACCCACACATGCTCAACGACTAGCAGAAGGCCGTCGTCAAGGCAACTGCTCCCATCCTCGCCACCAACGGCGAGGCGAGGCGCTGCTCGCTCACTTCTACTCGCGCCTCCTCACCCACAATCCTGAGTTCCAGCAGCTCTTCAACATGACGCACCAACGCACGGGCTCCCAGCCGCGTGCGCTCGCACATGCGGTCCACGCATACGCGACCCACATCGACGATCCGTCCGTGCTTGCGGGCGCCCTAAGGCATACCGCCATGCGGCACTGCTCGGTGGGCGTTCGCGCCGAGCACTATCCGATCATCGGCCGTCATCTGATTGCCGCCATCCGCGAGGTGCTCGGCGAGATTGCGACGCCCTCCGTCATCGACGCCTGGTCCGCCGACTACAACCAGCTGGCCGCCATGATGATCGCGTTGGAGCAGGACCGCTACTCGAGCGCCGCCCAGGCGCTGGGCGGCTGGAGCTGCTGGCGCGGCTTCGTGCTCACCGACAGGCACGAGGAGACGGCCGACGCCGTGAGCCTCACGCTGGGCCCCGCCAACAACGGCTCCGTCGTTCAGGTCCGCCCCGGCGAATACGTCTCAGTGCGCGTCTACATCCCCGGAGAAAACCTCGTCCAGCCCCGCCAGTACACGGTGACGGCGACCAATGAGAACTCGATCCGCATCACCGTCCGCCGCATTTCCGCAAGAGACAGCCTCCCTGCAGGCATGGTCTCGAACGTCCTCTGCGACCTCGCGGCTGGCGCCCTCGTCGACCTCTCCGCGCCGACGGGAGGCTTCCGCCTGCCCGAGGGCGACGCCCCGCTCGTCTTCATCACGGCGGGCATCGGCGTGACGCCCGCGGCCGCCATGCTCCGCAGCGTGGACGAGATCGAGTCGCGCATCAGCGGCCATGAAGGCCGCCATCTCATCCTGCGCACCACGGCCGACCATGGCCGTCCGTCTGCGGAGGACTTCGCGGCGCTTGTCACCGACAACGCCGACTACCTTCTCTGCGGTCCCGCAGGCTTCATGAAGGCCGCCGCCGAGGCCCTCAGGGCCGCAGGCGTCCTGTCCGCCCGCATCCGCACGATGTATCCGAAGGAAGAGTCGCTGATGTGCTGGCACCTAGTGAATCCTCTCCGCCCAATTATTAATTGGACGGGGCTTCCCTGCCTTTTACCAGCAAGGACTGCC
>ERZ831979.757-NODE-757-length-34329-cov-17.650347_pt1 | contig 34329 bp, 25 predicted proteins | sample MGYA00519952_ERZ831979 | MGnify/ENA primary metagenome ERZ831979 (study PRJEB31850, sample SAMEA3708723) | human gut metagenome | biome: human gut; feature: human-associated habitat; material: faeces | place: China | collected 2014 ...
ACTACCTCTCCCTCATGGGCGACAAGGTCGACAACGTGCCCGGCATCGAGAAGTGTGGTCCGAAGACCGCCGCCAAGTGGATCGCCGAGTACGGTGACCTAGAGGGCGTCAAGGCCCATGCGGACGAAGTGAAGGGCAAGGCGGGCGAATATCTGCGCGCGGGTCTCGCGTTCCTTGACGACGCACGCCGCCTCACCACGATCTGCCGCACGGTCGAGCTTCCCGAGGGATGCGTGCCCGAGACCCTCGTCGTGAAGCCCGCCGATCCCGATGCCGTCTCCGCCTTCTGTCGTCGCTGGGAGATGTCGGTCTCGACCCTCAAGCGCGCCGCGCCTTCCGGCATCGGCGCCTCCGCCGAGGCGACTGCGGCGACAGGGACGGCCGAGCCCGAAGATCTAGGCGGACTCTTTTCCAGAGAGGCCTTTGCGGCTGAGGCGCTTGCCGCCAAGCCTGCTCCGAAGCCCGCTCCCGCCAGAAAGGCGGCGCCCGCCGCACCCGTGATGCAGGTGAGCTTTTCGCCCGCGCTGGCCGAGCGTCCCGACGAGCTGCCCGTGACCGAAATCGCCGACCGCATGACGCTCGAGCTGTTTGCAGGGAGGCTTCTCGACGAGAGCCGCGCCATGCCCGTCGCGCTCACGATGCTCTGGGACGGCGACGCACGTCATGCAGAGCCCGCCGCGCTCGGCGTTGCGCTTTCCATCAAGGACGTCTTCGTGATCCGGTTCACGGAGGAGCTCCCCGTCGCGCACGTCATGGACGTGATGCGCCTCTGGCTCGAGGGGCCTGCGGCCAAGGTCGCACATGACTCGAAGACGCTCGCGCATGTCTTCCTCGCTCAGGGCGTGAGGCTTGGCGGCACGCTACACGACACGATGCTGATGAGCTACGTGCTCGAGGCTCATCTGAAGCACGAGCTGCCGCTTCTAGCCGCCCGCTCGCTTGCGCGTTCGATTCCCACTCGCGAGAGCGTCATCGGCAAGGGCGCGAAGGCCATTGCGGCGAAGGATGCCGATCCGAAGGCCGTCGTGGAGCTCCTCGGCGAGGAGGCCGCCGCAATCCGTGCGCTTCATGCCGTGCTGATGACGAGGCTCGATCTTGAGGATGGGCTGATGGCGATCTACGAAACGCTTGAGCAGCCCCTCATCGGCGTGCTCGGCCGCATGGAGGAGGCGGGGGTTGCGCTCGACGACTTCAGGCTCTCGCAACAGTCCGAAGCCCTCACCGTTCGCATCGACGACCTTGTGGCCGACGCCTACACGGCGGCGGGGCATGAGTTCAATCTGTCGAGTCCCAAGCAGCTCGCGCAGGTGCTCTTCACCGAGCTCGGGCTTCCCTCGAGCAAGAAGACGGGTACCGGCACGCCGTCGACGGACGAGGAGGTGCTGACGGAGCTCGCTCTCGACTATCCGCTGCCGAAGCTCATTCTCGAGCACCGTCGTCTCACGAAGCTCAAGAGCACCTATCTCGACAAGCTCCCGCGCATGGTCGACCCGAAGGACGGCCGCGTGCACACGACCTTCGGTCAGGCCGTCGCCGTGACGGGGCGTCTGGCGAGTTCGGATCCGAACCTGCAGAACATTCCCGTGCGAACCGACGAGGGCCGTGCGGTGAGGGAGGCATTCGTCGCCGAGTCGGGCAACGTGATCATCTCCGCCGACTACTCGCAGATCGAGCTTCGCATCATGGCCCACCTCTCGCAGGACAAGGGGCTTCTGGCCGCCTTCGCGCGCGGCGAGGACATTCACCGTGCGACCGCAGCGGAGGTCTTCGGTCGCCAGCCCGAGGAGGTGACGTCCGACGAGCGTCGAATGGCCAAGGTCATCAACTTCGGCCTCATCTACGGCATGAGCGCCTTCGGTCTTGCCCAGAACCTGGGCATCGAGCGCCGCATGGCCGCCCATTACATCGACGAGTATTTCGCGCGCTATCCCGGCGTGCGCGTCTACATGGACGCCAAGCGCGCAGAGGCGCATGAGCGCGGCTACGTCGAGACGGCGTTCGGCCGCCGTCTCTGGATTCCCGAAATCGCGAGCTCGCGCAAGCCCGTTCAGGCGGCCGCCGAGCGCGCGGCCATCAATGCGCCCATGCAGGGCACTGCGGCGGACCTCATCAAGAAGGCCATGATTGCGGTCGACGCCTGGCTGAGAGCCGAAGGTCTTCGCACCAGGCTCGTCCTCCAGGTGCACGACGAACTGATTCTCGAGGCGCCTGTCGAAGAGGCCGAACTCGTGCGCAGGAAGGTGCCCGAACTGATGGCCGCCGTCGCCTCGCTCTCCGTTCCGCTCGTCGCCGAGGTCGGCATGGGGGACAGCTGGGGGGGCGCGCACTGACGGCTTTCGATCCTCTTCCCCGAGAGTTGATGCAAAAGAAAAGGGAGGCCGTGAAAACGGGCCTCCCTTTTTGGAATGGTGAATCCGGATCTTATTTGCAGACGCCGGGGGCTTCGGGCACGAGCGTCATGACGAGCTTGCGCTCGGCGTCAAGGAGCCTGACCTTGTCGCCCTCGGTCTCGACGTAGACGGTCTTTCCAAGGTTGGAGAGGAAGGCGTCCTCCATCTTCATGAGTTCGGGACCGCACATGCGGCGGGTGGAGCCGAGCTGAGAGAGGTCGAGCTTGTCGCCCTGGAGCGCCCAGCCGCCGACGAGAAGATTGCAGCCTGCGTTGCCGGAGACCTTGCCGTCGGCGCCGAACTTGATGGACGGCGGGACTTCACATTCCTCGGTGGCACCGTCGGCCCACATTAGGGAGCGGCCCGCGAGGTCGGCGTTCTGGGGGCTGGTGACGGCGGTGCAGGCGGTGAGTGCGATGGCGCACGGGACGATCGCGGCGGCGTGGCGCAGCTTCATGGCAGTTTTTCTCCTTTTTTTGATGCGGCCGGGACTTGACCGCAACAGGCAAAACATACCATATTGGAGATATGAACCGACGTTTGCATCTGTATCAGAGCGTGTCATTCAATTCGCGTGTGATTCACGGGATTTCACGGCATCTCTTGCCCTAGGGCAAGCATCGGCGCATGCTTCACACGCCGCAAAGGCGCAAAATGATGGCCCATGAGAATGTGGCGCAGGCAACCCTCACGGGGCTTCAGGTGAATCCTCCGCGCCGGCGCCCGTTCGTTCATCAATCACGCATCCACGCAGGCGTTCCTCTGGGAGCGTGCCTGCAAAGGAGAAGAAGAAATGTTCAAGTCCTGTCTGGCAGGCCTTGCGCTTGCCCTCGCACTCGGCGGCGCTCAGGCCGAGGTCACGGCGCGCCACGCCTACGTCAGCTTTGACACGGTGGCCGCCGCTCAGAAGAATGCCCGGGCCGACGAGCTCGTCTACTTCAGGGGCCACATCACGGCCGAGCCTGAGGACGGCGTCTACGTCTTCGAAGACGGCACGGGCAACGTGCGCGTCGAGATTCCGAACGAGGCCCGCACGGGCGTCACTCTGAGAAGGGACGTCCGTTACGAGGTTTTCGGCAGGGCCCTGCGCCTGCCCTTTGAGGAGTTGCGCGTTCAGGCCGAGACTCTGACGCCGATTTCGGGCAAGTAGTCCGACGATCCGATTCCGAAAGGAAAACGCCCCTGCAGTCAAGGCTGCAGGGGCGTTTTGCTAGTTTGTCAGAGCGGTTCAGCGAACCTTAGTCCGCTCCCTCGACATAGGGTTCGGAATTGAGGTCGCCCTCCATCTTGGTGACGATGACGGCGGCGGCCACGTCGCCGACCACGTTGATGGACGTGCGGATCATGTCGAGAATACGGTCGACGCCGGCGATGAGCGCAACGGCTTCGAGCGGAATGCCGACCTGCGTGAAGATGATCGTCGTCATGATCAGACCTGCGCCCGGAACGCCGGCGGTGCCGACGGCGGCGAGAACGCCCATCAGAACGATGGTGAGCTGGTCGACCATCGTGAGCGGAAGACCGTAGACTTCAGCCGCGAAGATCGAGCAGACGCCCATGTAGATGGCCGTACCGTTCATGTTGATCGTATTGCCGAGCGGGATCGAGAAGGAGGAGATCGCCTTCGTGGAGCCGAGCTTGCGGGCGGCGTTCAGGTTGGCCGGAAGGGCGGCCGCGGACGAGCAGGTCGTGAAGGCGACGAGCCACGGTTCGAAGATGCCCTTGAGGAAGGTCATGATCGGCATGCCTGTCACGATGCGCACGAGCGGCAGCAGGATCAAACCGACGAACACGACGGTCGCGAGGAAGGCCGTGAGAATGAGGGCGCCGAGCGGAAGCAGGACGGCGAGGCCGTGACGGCTGACCGTGAACGAGATGAGGCCGAAGACGCCGATCGGGGCGTAGAGCATGACCATGTGGGTGACGCGGATCATCACGTCGCCGACGATTTCGAAGAAGTGAAGCACGGGCTTGCCGCGTTCACCAAGGCCGGAGAGGGCGAAGCCGAAGATCACCGCGAAGAAGATGATCTGAAGCATGGAGCCTTCGGCCATGGCCTGCATGGGGTTGATCGGGACGATGGCGAGCAGCGTCTTGACGAGCGGGGGCGCCACGACTTCCTTGGCCTGAAGGCCTTCGGTGGAGAGGTCAAGGCCCATGCCCGGCTGGATGATGCCTGCAAAGAGCAGGCCGCAGGCCACGGCGATGCCGGTCGTCACGGCATAGACGAGAAGAACCTTGACGGCGACACGACCGAGCTTGGACGTGTCGGAGATGCCGGCGGCGCCGGCAATGATCGTTGCCAGAACGAGAGGAACGACCACCATTCGGATCAGACGAATGAAGAGGTCGCCGAGCGGCTGAAGCCACGTCTGGGCAAAGGAGGAATCAACGAGCGCGCCGACTACGATACCGAGCGCGAGACCGATCATCATCTGCCAGGCCAGACTGATTTTTATTTTGGAGGACATAATCTCCACCCCTAGCTGTTGTTACTCTTATATAGCCGCCGCACGGTTGGAAAGAGGGTGCAACGACGCTGACGGAATGTTTGCTCCCGCCTTGACTCGATTCTATTCACCTAGCTCATATATAAGACCTAGGGTAAACGCGGATTCGTCGGTGCGTGCTTCAGTCTGCTTTTGCGGGAGTTTCCGAAGGGGGCGCCCAATGTATGTGGATTGCGGTGCGATATTGATTTCGATCAAAAGACAGTTAATGATTATTTACCTATTGGCATGGGTGCTCTTATAGGGAGCATGCATGATGGTCGGGCTCGGCGCTCTGTCGTAAAATAGCCAACGCCCGAAAACAGGGTTTCAAGGCTGCCCTCCGCCTCTTTGACAGTCAATAGAAAACAACATGGATACTCTTCTACACATCCTTGCCGCAGGCGTTTTGACGAGAGTCCTTTCGATTTCCGTTGCCGCGCTGCTTTCCTGCCGATGGCTTGCGGGCCTCTCCGAGCAGCTCCTCGCGGTCGCCTGCGGGCTGCTTGCCGCAGTTGCGCTCACGCACCTCATTCCCGAGGCCTTTGAGATGCCCGGGGTCGAGGCGCATGATCTGGGACTTGTCATGCTCGGCACGGTCCTGCTCTTTCTGTTTCTGGAGCGGATCTTCACGCATCACGGGCACGAGGGATGCGGCGAGGCTCATCCGGGGCGCGCGGCCGCGACGGCCGTGATGACGGGAGCGGGACTGCACAACTTCGTCGACGGCGTGCTGATCGCTAGCACCTTCCTCATGGACGAGCGTGCGGGCTGGCTGGTGGCGCTTGCCGTCTGCTGCCACGAGATTCCCCAGTCGACGGGCTACATGGTGATTCTGAAGAACTGCGGACTCGATGCTCGCCGCGCCGTGCTCTGGTGCGTGGCCGCGGCGCTACCGACTCTGGCGGGCGGCGTCGCGGGTTGGGCCGCCGTGAGCTTCTCGCGTGAGGCGCTGCCCTTTGCGCTTGCCGCCTCCGCCGCCTCCTTTCTCTTCATCACGCTTCATGCCCTGCTGCCCGAGGTCTTCAGGGACTGCAGGACAAGGCGAGACGGCCTCAGGCAGCTCGTTCTCTTCATTGCGGGCGTGCTGCTGAGCACTGTCATCCTCGGCATCGGGCATGACCACGGCCACGAGGGACATGAGCATGAGGAGCCCGGCGTCGAGCTGCAGGCGGATCCTCACGGGCACTGATCCTGAAAGACCTGAATGCAAGAAGGGGCCGTACGGCGGGGCCATGAGACCTCGCGTGCGGTCCTTTCATTTTCATCAGGACTTCTTCTTGGCGATGACGGCGGCCCAGACGCCCGAAACCAGAATGACGGCGATGCCAGCGGCGCTCATGAGACCGACGGGTTCGTCGAAGAAGGCGATTCCGAAACCTGCGGCGAAGATGATGGCCGAGTACTGGAAGACGGCCGTGAGAAGTGTGTTGGCGCTGCCCCAGGAGCGGGTCATCGCTAGCTGGGCACCCGTGGCGGTGACCGCCATGCCGAGGAGGGCGGGCGCGTTGTCCCAGGTGACGGGCGTCATGCCGCCCGCAAGCAGCAGGTGTCCGCCAAGTCCCCAAACCGTGCCGAAGAGCGTGAAGTAGAAGACGATTCGCCATTCGGGCTCCTGCATGCGGCTGAGCTGGCGGATCTGGAAGTAGGCGAGGGCGGCGAAGAAGCCGGACGTGAGACCGACGAGCGCGGGGAAGGTCTGGCCGGGAGAAAGTTCGGGCTTGAGCACGAGCGTGACGCCGAAGAAACCCAGCACGACGGCTGCGGCGCTCGCACGGCTGAAGGACTCGCCGTTCTTTACGGCGAGGAAGATGACGATGAGGGCCATGTAGAGCGGGCTCGTGTAGTTGAGCGTCATGGCGGTGCCGAGCGGCAGCTTCGAGATTGCGTAGAACCAGATCGTGAGTGCGAACGTGCCGAGGAAGCTGCGCATGAAGTGCGCACGCACGAGCGGCGTCCTCAGCGTGAAGCCCTTCGCCCATACCCAGAGTGCGATGACGGCGGCGCCGAAGGCCGAGCGGTAGAAGACGAGTTCAAGCGCGGAGAAGTCGGAGGCGCCCATGCGTGCGAAGGCGGCCATCAGGGCGAAGAGTAACGATGCGACGAGCATCCAGAGGCTTTTGATCATGATCGGCGGACGATTGCGGCGTTTGGACGGCTTGCGTGCGGGGGCGCTGGCGGAGTCCGTCAGAGAAACGCTCGGGCTTTAGGTACAATGCAAGGATATGCCCGGACAATGCGGGCGGCGCGTTTTCGGCCTTTTCGGGCCGGACGGCATTTTTGGAAGAATGACTTCGATGACAGATCTTAAACCCGTTGAGGAACTCACCTTTGAAGAGGCGCTTGAAGAGCTCGAGGAGCTCACAAGCAGCATGGCCTCCGGCGAAGCGACGCTCAAGGAAAGCGTGGCGGGGTATGCCCGCGGCACGGCGCTTCTGAAGCGCTGCAGGCGAGAGCTCGAGGAGGCGCGCAGGACAATTGAGACGCTGCGCGCCGAATCCGACGACGAGGTGGCGCCGTTCTGATCCCCTGCGGTTGCGGCGCACGACAAAAGAAAGAGAGGTGAACTCAATGACGGAAGCTTCCGAGAACGACTTCAAGGTCTGGATGACCGAGACGGCCAGACATTTCGAGTGGTATGCGGACAGCACGCTGCCCAAGCCGGGCCGCGAGCCCAGACGGCTGATCGGTGCCATGCGCTATGCGGTCCTCGGCGGCGGCAAGCGCGTGCGCGCGCTTCTGGCCTACGCCGCAGGCGCCGTTTCGGGCGCGAGCCCCGAGGCGCTTGACCGCGCGGCGCTTGCGCTTGAGCTCGTGCACGCCTATTCGCTCGTGCACGACGACATGCCCTCGATGGACAACGACACGCTTCGCCGCGGCAAACCCACGGTGCACGTGCAGTACGGCGAAGCGACCGCGATGCTCGCGGGCGACGCGCTTCAGACGGAAGCCTTCACGGTGCTCGCGGCCGTCGAACCGCCCGCTGCGGCCGCACGCCTGTGCGCCACGCTCGCCCGTGCGGCCGGCGTGCGCGGCATGTGCGGCGGTCAGGCCCTTGACCTCGCGATGGTGGGAGGGCATCCCGGCGAGGCCGAACTCCTGCGCATGCAGGCGATGAAGACCGGCGCCCTCATTCAGGCCGCCGTCCTCTGCGGTGCTCAGGCGGGCGATTGGGACAGGCTCGACGACGGCGCCAGAGGAGGCCTTGCGGCCTATGCAGACGCGCTCGGCGTGGCCTTTCAGGTGGTCGACGACATTCTCGACTGCACGCAGGACACGGCCACCCTCGGCAAGACCGCCGGCAAGGACGAGAAGGACGACAAGCCCACCTGGGTGTCGCTCCTCGGGCTCGAGGGTGCACGTACGCGCGCCCGAGAGCTGCATGACCGCGCCAATGCCGCGCTTGCGCTCGTCTCGACCGATCCCGCCGTCCCCGAAGGCGCGGTCGACCGTCTTGCACAGATCGCCGACTACGTGATCGCGCGCTCGCACTAAAATGACCCAACTTCACATATAGGCCGCCCTCAAGTGACTCAGCAAACGCTTCTCGACTCCATCAGCTCGCCTGCGGACCTGCGCAGGCTCGACGTGCACCAGCTCCCGCAGCTCGCTCAGGAGCTCCGCGCGTTCATGGTCGAGTCCGTCTCGAAGACGGGCGGCCATCTTTCGAGCTCGCTTGGCGCGACGGAGCTCGCCATCGCGATTCACACGGCGTTCAACACGCCCGAGGACCGCGTCATCTGGGACGTCGGCCATCAGGCCTACGCCCACAAGATCCTGACGGGACGCCGCGAGGGCATGGCCACGCTGAGAAAGCACCATGGCCTCTCGGGCTTCCCGAAGCGCACGGAGTCTCCCTACGACGCCTTTGGCACCGCGCACTCCTCCACCTCGATCTCGGCCGCACTTGGCATGGCCATTGCGGCCCGCCTTGAGGACAAGACCGACCGCTGGCACATCGCTGTGATCGGCGACGGCGCGCTGACGGGCGGCATGGCGCTCGAAGCCCTGAACGATGCGGGCGTCTGGAAGGAAGGCGTCAGGCTTCTCGTCATCCTCAACGACAACGACTGCTCGATCTCGCCGCCTGCGGGCGCGCTCTCGAATCATCTTGCGAAGATCGTCTCGACGCGCGCCTACACGTGCGCGCGCGAAATCTCCAAGCGCGTCCTCAAGCCCGTGCCCGGACTCTGGGACATCGCCAAGCGTATGGAGAAGCAGGCGATCAACTTCGTGAGTCCGCCCTCGGGCATCTTCTCGAGCTTCGACCTCAACTACTACGGTCCCGTCGACGGCCACGACGTCGTCGGACTCGTCGAGGTGCTCAAGAACCTGCGCAGGCTCAACTGCCCGTGCGTGCTGCACGTCGCGACCCAAAAGGGCAAGGGCTACGAGCCTGCTGAAATGGATCCGACGGCCTACCACGGCGTGGGCGTCTTTGATCCGCTTCTCGGCCTTCCCGAAAAGAAGCCGGGCAGACCGACCTACACCGAAGTCTTCGGGCGCTGGCTCTGCGACACGGCCGCCGCCGACAAGCGTCTCTACGGCATAACGCCCGCCATGCGCGAGGGCTCGGGACTCGTCGAGTTCGCGCGCCGCTATCCCGAGCGCTATCGCGACGTCGCCATCGCCGAGCAGCATGCGGTCACCTATGCTGCAGGCCTTGCCTGCGAGGGCATCAAGCCCGTCGTGGCGATCTACTCGACTTTCCTGCAGCGTGCGATCGACCAGGTCATTCATGACGTGGCGCTCCAGAACCTGCCCGTCGTCTTCGCAATCGACCGAGGCGGTCTGGTGGGCGCCGACGGCGCGACGCACCACGGCTTCTTCGACATTTCGCTTCTTCGCACGATTCCGAACATGACGGTGATGACGCCCTCCGACGAGAACGAGTGCCGCCTCATGCTCAACACGGCCTACTCGATGAACACGCCCGCCTCCGTCCGCTATCCGCGCGGCCGCGGCCCAGGCGTCGAGGTGACGGCCGGGGGCGGGACGATTCCCGTCGGCCGCTCGCGCACCCTGCGAAAGGGCAGTCGCGTGGCCTTCCTCGGCTTCGGCAGCATGACGAACGTGCTCGCTCCTGTTGCCGAAAAGCTCGACGGCACGCTCATCGACATGCGCTTCGTCAAGCCGATCGACGAGGAGGCCGTGCTTGAGGCCGCGCGTACGCACGATATGATCGTTTGTGCCGAAGAGGGCATGCTCATGGGAGGCGCCTGCAACGCCGTTCTCGAGGTGCTTGCCGACAACGGAGTCGTCAGGCCCGTGATGCGCTTCGGCCTGCCCGACGAGTTCATCGAACAGGGCACGCAGGCCGAGCTTCTTGAGGACGTCGGCCTCACGTCCGAGGCGATCGAGTCGAAGGTCTCCGAGAGGATTGCAAAGCTCGGCATCTGAGCCCTTTCCAAAGCTGAAGAACAAAGAGGACGCCCGAACGGGCGTCCTCTTTGTTCTTGAAGCGCAGGACGTCGTCCTGCAGCCTTTCGTTACGCGCGGAAGTTCGTGAAGTTGAGCGGAACTTCCTTCACTTCGGTCTTGAGAAGCGCGATGGCCTCCTGAAGGGCGTCGCGCTTGGCGCCCGAGACGCGCACGATGTCGCCCTGGATGGCGGCCGTGAGCTTGAGGGCCTTGGCGTTCTTGATGATGCCCTGAATGGTCTTGCCGAGTTCCTTCGTGACGCCTTCCTTCACGACGATGGTCTGCTTGAGGCAGTCGCCGCCGATCTTTTCGGGGGCCTTCGTCTCATCAAGGAAGCGCACGTCGATGCCGCGCTTGGCAAGCTTGCCGATGAGCACGTCGCGGACCTGACGGAGCTGGAAGTCGCTTTCGGCGACGAGGTAGAGTTCGAGGTCCTTCTGCTCGACAGAAGCCTTGGTGCCGCGGAAGTCGTAGCGGGTGCCGATTTCCTTCAGGGCCTGATCGACTGCGTTGCGAAGCTCGACGGCGTCGGCCTTGACTTCAACGTCAAAAGAGGGCATTTGAGTCTCCAAAAGTGTGGGCCGCGGAGCGGCCGTTGCGGGATCCGACGTTTCTACCGCATCCCGCCCCGCCTGTCAAGGCGGGATGGGACAAACCACGGGCGCGGGTGCATCTTGCGTGGGCGTGGAGCAGACCCTGCCTATAATCAAGTCAGAACTAACAACAAGGGGCGGCTCGCGACAGCCGTCAAAACGCCATGATTTCAAGCATCCAAGCCCACAGGCCGCTCGACGGCCTCACCACCTTCGGGACGCGTTCCGAAGCGGACCACTATGCCGAGGCAGGCTCTCTCGACGAGCTTGAGGCTCATCTTGCTGAAGCGAACGCCAACGGTCTGCCCGTGCACTTTCTCGGCGCGGGCGCCAATACGATCGCGATGAGCCGCGTGCCGGGCATGACGATCCGCATCACGATCAAGGGCGTGGAGATGTCCGCCGCTCCCAACGGCGACGTGCTCGTCAAGTGCGGCGCGGGCGAGGTCTTCGACGACATCGTGGCGCGCACCCTCAAGGCGGGCATCGGCGGTCTTGAGAACCTCTCCGCCATTCCGGGCACGGTGGGCGGAGCCGTCGTGCAGAACATCGGCGCCTACGGCGTCGAGCTCGCTGAGCGCCTTTCCTCCGTCACGGTCTACGACCGCGCTGAAAAGGTCGTGCGCGTCCTCACCGTCGAGGAGTGCGACTTCAGCTACCGCCACAGTATCATGAAGACCGAGGCGGGCCGCAACTTCGTGGTGCTCTCCGCAACGCTGCGTCTTCCCGCCGTCTGGACGCCCGTGCTGGGCTACAAGGACCTCGAGGCCGAGATTGAGGCCCGGGGCCTCACGGCCGAAACCGTGACCGCGCCCGTCATGAGTGAGATCGTGCGGGCCGTGCGCGCCCGCAAGCTGCCCGATCCCGCAGTGATCGGGAACGCAGGCTCCTTCTTCACGAACCCGATCGTCACGAAGGTTCACTGGCACGAGCTCCTCACCAAGCATCCGAGCCTCGTCTACTACAGGCTCGGAGGCGGTCGCATGAAGCTCGCCGCCGCCTGGCTCATCGAGGCCGCAGGCTTCAAGGGCTTGGCCGAAGGTCCTGCTGGCGTCTACGAGCACCATGCGCTCATCATCGTCAACCGAGGCGGCGCCACGGGCGAGGACGTCATGGCGCTCGCTGAAAGGATTCAGAAGCGCGTCTTCGAGCTCTTCGGCGTGAAGCTCGAGATGGAGCCTGTGCGTCTGGGCTGAAGCTTGATCCGAGTCTTTTCGTGATCAATGATCATGCAAAAGGTCCGCCTGCGGACACGTTCAGCAAGCGGCTCTTTTGCTTTCCTGTCTTTGTTCGGAGCCTCCTCGATACGAAGCGAAATAGCGCACGGTTACAACCCTGACATTTCGTTTCCACCTTTAATTTCGCATGAATACAAAATGTATGATTTGAAGGAGGATTTGCAGGCATGCCTTTCAACAGTCCTGCGGCCGCAGTCGGCTGCTATTCGACAGGCGAGGAGATCGCCAATTCGGTGACGCACGGCGTCGCTGCGCTGCTGAGCATTGCGGGGCTCGTCGTGATGCTCAGCATGATGCCCGTCACGGCGGGCGCCGCCACGATCACGGCCGCCGCAGTGTTCGGCGCGTCGATGATCTTTCTCTACACGGCTTCGACGCTCTACCATGCCATCCCGAACCTCCGCGTCAAGCGCATTCTGCAGGTGCTTGACCATTCGGCGATCTATGTCATGATCGCGGGTTCGTACACTCCGTTCTGTCTCGTCACGCTCAAGGGGACGACGGGCACGATGCTCTGCATTGCGGTCTGGTCGATCGCGCTCGCAGGCATCATCCTGCAGCCCGTACTCATGAAGAGGGCCGAGTGGCTCAACTGCCTGCTTTATCTGCTTCTCGGCTGGTGCGTCGTGTTGGTTTTCGAGCCGCTCATGGCGGCCCTGCCCTCTGCGGGCATCTGGCTTCTGGCAGCAGGCGGCGTCGTTTACTCGCTCGGCGTCATTTTCTATCTCTGGGAGCGGATCCCGTACAACCACGCCATCTGGCATCTCTTCGTGCTGGGCGGTACTGTGCTCCAGTTCTTCTCGGTTCTCTTCTACGTGCTTCCCGCGGGCGCCGCCTGAGTAGCCGCAGGGAGAGGAACGAAAAAAAAACGCACCCCGCGAGGAGGTGCGTTTTTTGTCAGGATCCGACGTTCCGATTAGGCCATGGCCTTGATGGAAGCGGAGAGACGGCTCTTGTGGCGAGCAGCGGCGTTCGTGTGGAGAACGCCCTTGCGAGCCATGGAGTCAATCACGGATTCAGCCTTCTTGAAGGCTTCCTGAGCGGCGGCCTTGTCGCCGGCGACGATGAGCTTGCGCACGGCCTTGATGGCGGTGCGGAACTGGCTGCGCTGAGCCGAGAGGTGCATGTTGCGCACAACCATCTGGCGGGCGCGCTTGCGAGCTTGCTTGGTATTGGCCATTTTTTAAATTCCTTGCCTGTAAATTAAACAGTTGGCGTCCAGAGCATCCCGATGGGATGCCTGATCCCGGTGTTCCCGTGGTGCGCATCATGCGCTGTTCGGACGCCGCTGCATAACCTCCGCTTGAGGCGGGGAAAGTGCATCGCGGTTGCGCGAGACACCAAAGATTTCGTGAATTTCCAGAGCCTTGCGCAACACTTCCGTCCTTCGTCCGTCTGAGGTTGGGGCATCAGTCGGCCTGTCAGAACGGAGGCTTTGAATTGCGTGACTCCGAAAAGCCCTCAACTATATCAAATTTCCAAGCCGAGGGCGCGTTTTCTAGTAGAATTTTTTGCGATTTTCCAATTTCCGACGGGATGACACATGTCGCTCTTGAAGTCTGCTCTTACTGTTTCAGGCCTGACTCTGGTGAGCCGCGTCACGGGCGTGATCCGCGACATGCTCATCGCGCGCTTCTTCGGCGCCTCGGCCGAGACCGACGCGTTCTACGTTGCCTTCAGGCTTCCGAACATGCTGCGCCGCCTCTTTGCGGAGGGAGCCTTCCAGCAGGCCTTCGTTCCGATGCTCGCCGACGTGAAGGAGAGAAGCGAGGGCGAGGCGGGCACCTTCATCGACCACGTCTTCACCGTGCTCGCGCTTTCGGTCTTCGCCGCGAGCATCCTCGGCGTCGTGGCGGCGCCGCTGCTCGTTTGGGCGATCGCGAGCGGTCTTGCGTCGGCCCCCGAGGCCTTCGACCTCGCGAGCGCGCTCACCCGCTTCATGTTCCCCTACATCGCCTTCATGGCGCTCACGGCGCTTGCCGCTTCCGTCCTCAACACCTGGAAGCGCTTTGCGGTGCCGGCGGTGACGCCCGTTCTCCTCAACCTCTCCTTCATCGGCTGCACGGTGCTTCTCGCGCCTCGCATGGCCGAGCCCATCTGGGCGCTTGCCGTGGCGGTGATCCTGGGCGGCGTACTGCAGCTCGGCACCCAGTATCTGGCGCTTTGCAGGCTCGGGATCCGGGTGCGTCCCCGCGGGCTTCGGGACAGTCTGGCCGACGGTGACGTCAGGCGCGTCCTCAAGCTCATGGTGCCCGCGCTTTTCGGCGTGGGCGTCGCACAGCTTTCGATTCTCATCAACACGAACATCGCCTCCCATCTCGGCAAGGGCGCGGTCACCTGGCTCAACTACGCCGACCGCCTGATGGAGTTCCCGACGGCGCTTCTGGGCGTTGCGCTCGGCACCGTGCTCCTCCCTGGTCTCTCGAGCGCCTATGCGAAGGGCGACACGTCGCGCTACAACTCGCTCCTCGACAGGGGACTGAGGCTCGTCGTCCTCGTCGCCGTGCCCGCGGCCGTCGGCCTCTGGCTCACGAGCGAGGCACTCGTCTCCTTCCTCTTCCAAGGCAGAAGCTTCACGCCCGACGACGTGAGCCAGACCGCACTCGCTGTCGTGGGGTATTCGGTCGGCCTCATCGGGCTCATTGCGCTCAAGATCGTTGCTCCCGCCTTCTACGCCCGCAAGGACATCCGTACGCCCGTCAAGACCGCCTTCTGGAGCCTTGTGGTCGTGCAGCTCGTCAACCTGGTCTCCGTGCCGCTCTTCTCGCATGCGGGGCTTGCCCTTTCGGTCGGCGTCGGCAGCGTCTTCAATGCGGGTACGCTTCTGATCATCCTGATGCGCCGCGGCATCTACACGCCGCTTCCCGGGTGGGCGAAGGCGGTGCTTCGCATCGCGCTCGCCACTCTCCTCATGGGTGCGGGTCTCTGGTACGGGCAGACCTTCGTCTCCTGGACCACGATGCCGTGGCTCATGCGCGCGGGCGGCGTGCTCGTCATGGTGGCGGCCGCAGCCGTCGCCTACTTCGCCGTCATGTTCGCCTGCGGCTGGCGCCTCTCCGACCTGCGTCCCGGACGCGGAGACGACTGAGGGTCGAAATCAGGAACATTGAAAAAGGAAAAGGCGCGGACAGCAGATCCGCGCCTTTTCCTTTTTGAAGTCTGTCCGTTCGGGAGTCAGGACCTTATTTGACGTCCTCTTCCTCAGTCTCTTCCTCGACCGCTTCTTCATCCTCTTCGTCCTCGCCGAGGGTGTCGATCTCGTCGAAGGTGAGGAAGGGCATGCGGGCGGGCCAGCCGATCAGTTCGTCCTCGCTCATGGCGTCGAGAGCCGCGGGGCCGAGGCGGGCCGTGTTGACGGCGTAGTTGAGCTTCGCGTACACGTGCACGAGGTCGTGGTTGAGCACTTCGAGCGCGTCTTCCTGATCGCCGTTTTCAACCTTCTGGAGCGCGTCCTGAAGCGCTTCGGAGGCATCGTTCAAGGTGGCCTGCAGCCATTCGAGTTCAATGTCCATGTGGTCCTCTTTTTTCTTTTCAACATGCGGCCGCACGGGCGGACGCACCAAAGGGAATTGTAAATCTCCTCAATGGGTCAGGCAAAGCCCCTGATTGTTGAAGAGTTGTCGAAAAAAAGGAGCCGTCCTCCCTGAGGGAGGACCGGCTCCTGAAAACGTGCGGACGCGGGCCTTTCGGCCTGTTTCGGCGTTAGTACTCGAACGTGCCCTTCACGAGGATTTCACCGTCGCGCATCATTTCGCGGCCGCGGGCGAAGACGCCCTTGAGCTCGAAGTCCTCGGTGAAGAGGCAGGCGTTGGCGCAGGCGCCCGTCTCGATGACGCCGTGGCCCTTGATGCCGAGGGCGCTGGCGACGTTCGAGGTCGTGAACGTGAGGGCCTGTTCGATCGACATGTTGTGATCGCGGATGAGGCGGATGGTTTCCTTGAGGTTTCCGTCCACGCCGCCCACGCCGAGGCCGACCATTTCGCCCTTGTCGTTGAAGCGGGGCACGGAGCCGTGACCGTCGGTCGAGAGCGTGATGTGAGTCGGGTCGACGCCTGCGGCGATCGCCTCGACGACGGCCTGGGCCGGATGGTCGAAGCAGCAGGAGGCGCCCGTCGTGATGTCGATCCAGCCGCCCTTGAGGGCGAACTGGACGGCGGAGTCGAAGACGTGGCGGATGCGGCCGCAGTGGGTCGGGCGGATGTGCTTGACCGGGAAGCCGCGCGAGACGATTTCCTCATACATCGCGAAGGCGCCGGGAATGTTGCCGTTGTGGATGTGGAGGAAGCCGATCTTGCCTGCGAGCATGGCGCCGACGCGGATGTCGGCGAGCATGGAGAGGACCGTCTGGACGTCGGGGAAGCTCGAGCGGTGGTCGCCGAGGGCGATCTTCACGCCGAGGACCTCGGGAATGAAGAAGAGGTCGTTGCCGATGGAATCGGTGAGAAGCGTCGGCGGGCAGCGGTAGTTGGACGTGTACATCCAGGCGGAGACGCCTTCGGCCTGAAGGGCGCGGACCTTGGCGAGAAGGTTCGGGATGGAGCGCGTCGTGTAGTCGGTGCCGGAGACGCCGACGACGTCGGTCGTGCCGCAGGCGACGAGTTCGGAGAGCACGAGCTCGGGCGTGCGCGTGGCGGGACCGCCTTCACCGCCGCCGCCCGTGACGTGGATGTGCTGGTCGAAGAAGCCCGGGGTCATGATCATGCCGCCGGCTTCGACCGTCTGCAGGTCGGGGAGGTTGGGGGCGAGGTCCTTGCCGACGGCGAGGATGCGTTCATTGGCCATGAGCACGTCGACCACGCCGAGATCCTTGGGCGCGAAGACGCGTGCGTTCTTGATGAGAATAGCCATTTCAGTTTCTCCTTTGGTGAAGGCCGTGTTCCGTGGTTAGAGGAAGGCGGCGGAGGCGGCGACGTTGACGATCAGCGCGAGAAGCATGACCGGAATCGTGCGCCTGATGATTTCGAAGGGCGTGAGGCCCGCAATGCCGGCGACGGCGATGATCACGCCTGCGATCGGGCACATCGTGCGGGCGATGCCGGCGGAGAGCTGGACGGGCACGACGAGCACGGCGGTGTTGATGCCCACGCTGGCGGCGGCTTCGGGAAGCAACGGCGAGAAGGCGAAGAAGGCGGCGTTGCCGGAGCCCGTCACGATCGTGGCGACGACCATGATGCCGAGCATGATGAAGAGCATCACCCAGACGCCGGCGCTTTCCATGGCAGCTGCGGCCTGAATCATCGTGGTGATGCCGCCCATCTTGTTCATGCCGAGCGCGAAGAGTTCGGCGCAGCAGATGAGGGCCACGGTGGAGGTGAAGACCTTGCCCATGCCTTCAAAGACGGCGCTCGTGCGCTTGCAGCATTCCTTGAAGTCGAAGTGCGTGATCAGGTCGACGAAGAAGGCGATCAGGATGGAGACCAGAATGCCGGTCTGCAGGGAAAGCTTGATGCCGTCGTAGACCATCGGCGAGAAGACGATGAGGAGAACGAGCGGGAGCATCGGCAGAAGCGCGTAGTGCACGGGGCCCGCGCCTTCGAAGGCCTTCTCGAGGTCCTTCTGGTCGGCCTTGACGGGAGCGCCGTCGGCGACGCCGCGGGCAGCGTCGCGCTGGTCGAACCAGCGCTGGACAAAGAAGTGGCCGATGGCGACCGTGGCGATCACGCAGACGGCAACGGGAATCTGGCTCTGGACGAAGTAGGTGACGACGTCGGTCGACATCAGGTCGGCGGCACGCATGGCGTTCGAGGACGAGGGACCGAGGTCAAGGCAGCAGGTCGAGCCGATCACGGCGGCGGCCGAGGCGCGGGAGACGCCGAGCGCGACGAGGAGCGGATAGACGCTGGCCATCAGAAGAAGACCGAGGCCCACGGCGGAGTTGATGAAGAGCGCCATGAACTGGCCCACCACGTAGGTGATGGCGAGCAGCACGTACGGGGAGCGGACGGCGGAAAGCGGCTTGACGCAGAGCTTCACGAGCGCCTTGGAGGCGCCTATGCGGTCCATGTAGAAGGAGAAGCCCGCGATGAGCATGATGTTGAGGCCGAGGCCGGGAAGGCGGCCCTTCATCTGGTTCGTGAAGGCCTGAACGAAGTCGAAGCCCACGAAGTTCGTGCTCTTCTTCGCGTCGACGGGATCGACGCCCATGAGCCAGGCGCACACGAGCATCAGCAGGCCGGCGAGAAGAAGGACGATGGGCGGGTAGTAGTTCTTGAGCACGCAGTACGCCACGACGGCAATGACTGCGACGGTAATGAGGATGCCGAGCATTTGTTTCGGTCTCCCTTGTCGGTTGGATGTGTTGTTGGAATGATCGTGCCGACGGGAGTCCGGAAGGCGAAAGCACCGGGAGGACGCAGGCCGGCCGCGTCAGGCCTGCCGTCCTTGAAAAATTGAGGTGAAATTCATGGCGTCATCCTGACGGCGTCCCGTCCATCCGCTACTGCGAGTGGCGGGCGCGTGCCGTCATGGTAGCAGTTCACATGCCCCTTCAACAGAGGAGGTCATGGAAAACGCCTAGGGCCCGACGGAAGGCAGTCCGTGCGGGCCCTGAGGGAGGTCATGCGCAGAAGGCGGTGATTACCAGCTCGGCTTGATCGTGCCGTTGAAGGTCTTTTCGACGAAGGCCTTGACTTCGGGCGAGCGGTAGTACTTGACGAAGTCCTGAACGCTCTTGTCGTTCCTGCGGTCCTGATGCGCGGCGATGATGATGAGCGCGAACGGCGCCTCGAGGGACTCGAAGTAGAAGCCCTGCTTCTGCGGGGAGAGGCCCGCGCTGATGACGTAGTTCATCGGAATGACGGCGACGAGCGCATCATCGAGGCTGCGAGGCAGTTGGGCGGCCTCGAGCTCCCTGATCTTCAGGTTGCGCTTGTTCTCGACGATGTCGGCGAGAGAGGCCTCGCTGCCCATGCCTTCGGGAAGCTTGATGAGGCCCGCGGCCTGCAGGAGGAGAAGACCGCGTCCGCAGTTCGTCGGATCGTTCGGCACGGAGATGACCGCACCTTCGGGAATGTCGGCAACGGACTTCACCTTGTTGGAGTAGAAGCCCATCGGCTGCACCACGGCGTTGCCCACGTTGGCGAGCTTCGTGCCCTTCTGCTTGTTGAAGTTGAGGAGGAAGGGCTCGTGCTGGTAGACCGCGGCGTCAAGCGCGCCGTCGTTGAGGGCCGTGTCGGGCGTCACGTAGTCGGTGAATTCGACCACCTCGACCTTGAGGCCGTTCTTCGCCGCGACCTTTGCGGCTTCGGTGACGATGGCGGCGTGCGGACCTGCGGTCACGCCCACGCGGAAGGGCTTTTCAGCCGCCGCCTTTTCCTCGCCGCAGCCCGTGAGAAGACCGATGGCGCCGAGCGCCGTGACGGCGGCGAGAGACTTGATGAAGGTGCGCTTTTGCATGATGAACTCCTTGGGAGCGGCCTGTTGGTATGGGAAATCGAATGCGTATGCGGCCGTCCGATGGATTCATTTTGCGGGATGCCGTGCACCCGTGGAAGGTAATACCTCAAGTTTTCTTCACTGAAAACGCCTGGTAGGTAATCGTCTCTAGGAGAATGTACCTAGCCGGGACCGGAGACAAAAAAGGCCCGGAGGTCTTGCGGCTTCCGGGCCGTTTCCCGACGGAATCGGGGTCAGAGGGATTTGCCGAGGAGCTCGGCCTCGCGCTCGTGCGTGAGCACGTTGGCCCAGGCGACCTGACGGCCGTCCTCGTCCTCCTCGATGTAGACGCCCTGCAGTTCGGGTGCAAAGCCCGGGAAGAGGTTGATGCCCTGCTCAAGGGCGAGGAAGTACTGCAGCACGGCGCCGCCCCAGACTTCGCCAGGCACTAGGCAGAGGACGCCCGGCGGGTAGGGAAGCGCGCCCTCGACGCCCACTCGACCCTCGGCCTCGCTCAGGCGCACGAGCTCGACGTTGTCGCGGATGAACTCGTAGTTGGCCTCCTGAGCGTTGAGCACACGCCTGGGGAAGTACTCCTTGCGGAACATCGCCTTCTGGAGGCCCTTGACGTTGACGGACTTGTAGAAGTCATGCATCTCCTGGCAGAGCTCGCGGATCGTGTAGCCCTTGTAGCGCTCCTTGTGGGCGTTATAGAGCTCGGGGAGCACTTCGGAGAGCGGCGCGTCGTCGTCGACGAAGCTCTCGAAGCGGGCGATCTGCGTGATGAGGTGAGCCATCTTGGCATGGTCCTCGGCGGGCGTCATCAGGAAGAGGATCGAGTTGAGGTCGCTCTTTTCGGGGACGACGCCGTTCTCGCGAAGGAAGCTCGCGAGAATGGAAGCGGGAATGCCGAAGTCGGAGTACTCGCCCGTCGTGGCGTTGATGCCCGGCGTGGTGAGCAGGAACTTGCACGGGTCGACGAAGTACTGCTGCGGCGCATAGCCTTCGAAGTGGTGCCACTTGTCCTTGGGATTGAAGGCGAAGAACCGGATGTCGGTCGCGATCTGCTCCGTCGGGTAGCTGTCCCAGGCCTTGCCGTCGACCGTGGGCGGAATGAAGGGCTTGATGTAGTGGCAGCAGGCGAGCATTTCCTTGCGCGCATCGATCGCGACGCGCACGCAGTCGGCCCAGAGGCGGCGGCCGGATTCGCCCTCGTGCATCTTCGCGTTGACGTCGAGCGCGGCGAAGAGCGGATAGAAGGGCGAGGTGGACGCGTGCATCATGAAGGCGTTGTTGAGGCGCTTGTGGGTGCAGTAGCGCTTCTGGCCCTTGATGTGAAGGTCCTTCTTGTGGATCTGGGAGGTCTGCGAGAAGCCGGCCTGTTGCTTGTGGACGGACTGCGTCACGAAGATGCCGGGATCCTCGGGACCGAGGTCGAGCAGGAGCGGCGAGCAGTCCTTCATCATCGGGATGAACTGTTCGTAGCCGACCCAGGCGGAGTCGAAGAGGATGTAGTCGCACAGGCGGCCGATGCGGTCGACAACCTGACGGGCGTTGTAGATCGTGCCGTCGTAGGTGCCGAGCTGGATGACTGCGAGGCGGAACGGGCGCTTTTCATCGGCGCGCTCGGGCGCAACCTCGCGGATGAGCTCGCGCAGGTACTTCTCGTCGAAGCAGTGGTCGTCGATGCCGCCGATGAACCCATAGCTGTTGCGGGCGGTCTCGAGGTAGACGGGCGTCGCGCCCGCCTGAATGAGCGCGCCGTGATGGTTCGACTTGTGGTTGTTGCGGTCGAAGAGCACCAGATCGCCCGGCGTGAGCAGCGCGTTGAGCACGACCTTGTTGGAGGCGGAGGTGCCGTTGAGGACGAAGTACGTCTTGTCGGCGTTGTAGATCTTGGCGGCCGCCATCTGGGCGGCGCGGGGCACGCCTTCGTGGATGAGAAGGTCGCCCATCGCGACGTCTGCGTTGCAGAGGTCGGAGCGGAAGACGTTTTCGCCGAAGAAGTCGGCGAACTGACGGCCTGCCGGATGACGGCGGAAGAAGGCGCCGCCCTGATGGCCCGGACAGTCGAAGTGTACGTTGCCGTTGCGGACGTAGGACTCCATCTTGCCGAAGAAGGGCGGAAGAATCTGATCCTCGTACTTCTGGGCGGCGGCGTCGATCAGGCGACCGTAGAGGCCGACGTTGTCGGGCTGGGAGTTGATGACGGAGACGACCTTGCCGAAGAGCTCGGTCGGGAGCTTGGCGCCGTTGTTGAGCAGAATGACGGGAATGCCGAACGCCGTCGCCTCGACGCGTTCGAGCTGGCCCGAGAGCGCCTCGTCGGCCGTCATCACGACGGCCGAGACGCTCGTGAGGTCGGCCTTGTTGAGGTCGACGACGACGCGTTTGGACTTGAAGGCGTGCAGCGTGCCGGGCGTCGCTGCAATGTTGTATCTGCGCATGTGGGACTCCGTACGGGCGGAAAGGGCGTTGTCGGGAGGAAGGCCCCTTGGTCGTGACGGCCCCTGAGGGCCGCCGGGGCTTTCCGATTTGCGTGAATCATATCAGCAAAAGAGGGCGCGGGACGCGTGAGGGAGCCGATGCGCATGCCTTTCGCATCGGTCGGTCGGGGCCGAATGAAGAAAGGCCGCCCATTTGCGGGACGGCCTTGCAGAAAAGGTGCGGCTCGGAGGACGTCAGCAGACGGCCTCGATTTCCTCGGAGAGTTCGAGCCAGCGCATTTCGAGCTCCTCGACGACGGGCTTGAGCTCGCCGTGTTCGCGAAGCACGCGGGCCACTTCGTCGGGATCAGTCGAGGTGTAGAAGTCGCCGTCGGCAAGGCGATCGGAGAGCTTCCTGAGCTCCTCGTTCTTCTGCGCGAGTTCCTTTTCGACCTTGGCAAGCTCCTTCTGCAGGGGCTTGCGCAGGGCGGCGATGCGCTGGCGCTCCTGAGCCTCGGCACGGCGGGCCTCCTTGCGGTTCTGGGAGGGCTCGCGCTCGCCGGACTCAAGCCTTTCGGCCTGATTCGCCGCCTTTTCGGCTGCGACCGTGGTGCGGCGGTGTTCAAGCACGAGCTGGGCGTAGTCGTCAAGGTCGCCGTCATAGGGCTGGACGGCCCCGTCGTGCACGAGGATGAGGCGCTCGGTCGTGGCACGCAGAAGATGGCGGTCATGCGAGACGATCAGCACTGCGCCCTCATAGGTGGAGAGCGCCATGGTCAGGGCCTCGCGCGTCTCCATGTCGAGGTGGTTCGTCGGTTCGTCGAGCACCAGAAGGTTGGGCTTGCGCCAGGCGAGGAGTGCGAGCGCAAGGCGGGCCTTCTCGCCGCCCGACATCGGGCCGACGGGGGCGGACGCAAAGTCGCCCGAGAAGCGGTAGATGCCGAGGTAGTCGCGAAGGTCCTGCTCGCGCACGTCGGGCGCCATGCGGCGCATGTGCTCGAGCGGACTTTCGTCGGGACGCAGCTGATCGAGCTGATGCTGAGCGAAATAGCCGATCTCGAGACCCTGGCCGCGACGAAGTTCGCCCGCCATCGGAGCAAGGTCTCCGACGATGCCCTTGACGAGCGTGGACTTGCCTGCGCCGTTGACGCCGAGGATGCCGATGCGCTCGCCCGAGCGGATCGAGAGCGTGACGCGGTCGATCACGACGCGCTCGTCATAGCCGAGGCGCAGGTTCTCCGTGTCGACGAGATGCTCGGGCAGGCGCACGGGCTTCGGAAATTCGAAGCGCCACTCGCGCTTGGCGCGCACAGGCTCGACGGCCTTGAGCTTTTCGAGCATCTTGATGCGGGACTGGGCCTGACGGGCCTTCGTCGCCTTGGCGCGGAAGCGCTCGATGAAGCTCGAGAGATGGAACGCCTCGCGCTCGTAGGCCTTGGCGGCCGCATCCTGCAGCCTGAGCTTTTCGATGCGCTGGGACTCGAAGGCGGAGTAGTTGCCTGCGTAGCGGCAGACGGTGTCGTCCTCGACGGACCAGATCGTCGTGACGGCGCGGTCCAGAAACTCGCGGTCATGCGAGATGATGACGACGGTCGCCTCGACGCGGCGCAGCCAGTTCTCGAGCCAGATGAGCGAGTCGATGTCGAGATGGTTCGTCGGCTCGTCAAGGAGAAGCAGGTCGGCGGGGCACATCAGGGCGCGTGCGAGCGCGATGCGGTTTCGCCAACCGCCCGAGAAGTCGTAGACGGGGCGGTCGACGTCGGTCTGGCTGAAGCCGAGACCCGCAAGGATGGTACGGGCCTGTGCGACGATCGCGCCTTCGTTGAGCTCGGCAAGATTGGCGTGGGCCTGAGCAAGACGCATGTCGTCGCCTGCCTTTTCGGCTTCGGCGAGTGTCGCGCGGGCGGCGATCAGGGGAGCGTGCCCCCCGAGAACGAAGTCGACGGCGGGGACGTTGTCGGCGACGAAGGACTGCGCCACGTGGGCGATCCTGTCGCGGGGCGGCGTCTCGATGTCGCCGTCTTCGGGAGAGAGGTCGCCGAGCACGGCTGCAAAGAGCGTGGACTTGCCGCAGCCGTTGGGGCCGACGAGGCCGATGCGCTCGCCGGGCGCCGCAGTGAGCGTCGCATGACGGTAGAGGACGCGGGTGCCGCGGGAGAGCGCAAGGTTGAGAAGTCGGAGCATGACGCTGGATTACTGTTCGAAGTAGTTGAGGAGCGCTTCCTTCGTGACGAGGAAGACCTGGTCGTCGCCGCCCGAGGTGGCGAGCCAGATGATCTCGAGGCCGGGGAAGGTCGCCTCGACTGCTTCGGCGCCGTCGCCCACTTCGACGATGATCATGCCGCCGTCATTGAGATGTGCGGCAGCTTCGGGAAGCATGCGGCGCACGACGTCCATGCCGTCGTCGCCTGCGCCGAGCGCCATGGCGGGCTCGTGACGGTATTCGGAGGGCAGCGTGTCCATGCTCGCCTGCGTGACGTAGGGCGGGTTGGAGATGATGATGTCGAACGTGCGGCCCTGCAGGTTTTCAAAGAGGTCGCCCTGAACGAGCTCGAGCGTCTCCTCCATGCCGTAGTCGCGGCGGTTGATTTTGGCGACCTCGAGCGCGTCGGGCGAGAGGTCGGAGCCCGTCACTTCGGCGTTCGGGAAGGTGCCCTGGGCGAGAATCGCGAGGCAGCCCGAACCCGTGCAGAGATCGAGCACGCTGCCCACTTCATACGGATCCTCGACCCAGGGGGCGAGGTCCTCTTCAAGAAGCTCGGCAATGTAGGAGCGCGGAATCAGCGCACGCTCGTCGATGTAGAAGCGGTGCTCGGTGAGCCAGGCCTCGCGCAGCAGGTAGGCGGTCGGAACCTTTTCGTGGACGCGGCGGTCGATGAGGTGCACGAGTCGGGAGAGCTCGTTGTGCGTGAGCGCGGCGTCGAGGAACATGTCGAAGTGGTCGAATGGAAGCTTGAGGCCGCGGCAGATGAGGAAGGAGGCTTCCTCCCAACTGTCGGGAGAGCCGTGGCCGTAGGAGATCTCGGCGTTTTCCATTTCCGTGATCGCCCAGCGGAAGACGTCGCGGATGGTCTTCAGATTGTGAATGGGGTCATCAAGCAGCGGAGCAATTTCGTACATGGCGGTATCCAGTAAAGGGGCGGACGCGGCGAATGCGGCGCCCGCGGGAACGCGGAAAACGGAGGGCGCGCAGGCGATGCGCAGGTCCGAAGGATCGGATGCGGCGCGTCTGCGGCGATGCCCGACATTATAAGGTCGGCGGGGGCGGCCGTCCGTGCGGGGGGATGTCCCGCGGGCTGCCCTCATTTAGAATAGGCAGACACGCCTGTTTCCGCCGCCGGTCTGCGGCGCAACGGGCCTTCCATCAACCGGCCGCACCTTTTCAGGAGACCTTCTTGCGCTTACGTCAGATCAAGCTCGCAGGCTTCAAGAGCTTTGCCGATCCGGCGCTCATCGAGCTCGAGCATCCCGTCGTCGGGATCGTCGGACCCAACGGCTGCGGCAAGTCGAACATCATCGACGCCGTTCGCTGGGTGCTCGGCGAGGCGCGCGTCTCTGAACTGCGTGGCTCGTCCTCGATGCGCGAGCTGATCTTCGCGGGCTCGACCACGCGCCACGCCCTCGGGCGCGCGAGTGTGGAGCTCATCCTCACGAACGACGACGGACGCCTCAAGGGGGCGTGGTCGGAATTCGGCGAAATCAGCGTCAAGCGAGTCGTGACGGCCGAAGGTCAGTCCGCCTACTACATCAATCATCAGCAGGTGCGCCGCCGAGACGTGCAGGAGATCTTCCTCGGCACGGGGCTCGGGCCTCGCAGCTACGCCATCATCTCCCAGGGGATGATCTCGAACTTCATCCGCGCCAAGCCCGAGGAGATGCGCGTCTATCTAGAGGAGGCCGCGGGCGTCTCGCTCTACCGCGAGCGACGCAGGGAGACGGAGTCGCTTCTCAGTCAGACGAGGGGCAACCTCGAGCGCGTGCGCGACATGCAGGCCGTCAAGGAAGAGGAGGCCGCAAGGCTTGAGGGCGAGGCGCAGCTCGCAGGGAAGTGGCGTGCGCTCACGGACGAGCGCAACGCCGCCGAATCCCTCTGGTACTGGATCCAGTATGAAGACGTGAAAAGAACGCTCGACGGGATTGCCGCCGACATTGCGCGCGGCGAGGCCGAGATCGAGGCCAGAAAGGCCGACGCCGCCCGTGAGGCGGCGTCGCTTCCCGCGCTCGAGTCCGCGGCACGCGAGGCTGAGGCGAAGGAGCTTGAGGCCGCTGCAGGACTGAGGCAGGCCGAACGTGCGCTCACCAAAGCCGAAGCCGAGGAAAGACGGCAGCGCGAACGCAGGGCCGGAGCGGAAAGAGCCGCAGCCGAAGCCCGAGAGGCAAAGGCGGCCAAGGAAAGGCGCCTTGCCGAGACTGTTTCCGCCAGAGAGGCCCAGGCATCCGAGACTGACGAGCTTGAGGAGACGATTGCGCTCTCGGGCGAAGAGGAGGCTGCGGCACAGGAGGAGGTTCTCTCCGCCGAGGACGCCCTGAACGACGTCAATGCCCGCGCGGCCGAAGCTCGAAGAGCCGAGTCCGACGCGAAGGCTCAGGCACGTGTTGCACTTGCGCGGCTTGAGGCGGCCGAGCGCCGTGCCGAGGATCTCAGACAGCGTCTTCTGAGGCTTGCAGCTTCCGAGGGAACGCTCGAAGCGCCTGACAAGGAGGGGCTCGAGGCGATGAAGCTCGACTTCGAGGAGGCTCAGGCCGCCTCAGAGGAGGCGCGCGCACTTGAAGAGGAGGCGGCTGAGGCGGCAGCAGAGGCGAGACGCAGAAGAGACGCCGCCAACGAGGCTTATTTTGCGGCTCTTGCTCAGGAAAAGGAAACGGCCGCGAAGCTCGACGCCCTTGAGGCCGTTGAGGCGGGGGCTCAGGCAAAGGGGCGGCTTGCCGAATTCGAGGCCGCCGAAGGGCTTGACGGTCTTCCGCGCCTGTCCGAGGCGCTTTCGGCCGACCCCGAATGGGTGACGGCCGTCGAGGCCGTTGTCGGATCAAGGCTGGGAGCACGCTTCTTGAGCCGGCTCGGCATGGCTCAGGGCTACGAGAGCCGCCGGCCGCCCGCCGCCATCTCGTTCGTTGAACGAGGTGAGACGCAGGAGGGCCGCCCTGCACTCGAGCTCGACGGCGTCAGGCTGGAACCCATCACCTCGCACGTCAGGTGCCGTTCGTCCGACGCGACGGCGGCTCTTGCGGACGCTGCGGCGAACGTCTACTGCGTGAAGAGCCTTTCGGAGGGGCTGGCTTTGAGAGCCTGGCTTCCCGAAGGCGTCACGCTGGTGACTCCGAAGGGCGACCGGCTCACGAGCCGAAGCCTTGTCGTCTGGACGGCGAGCGATCCGGGACAGTCCGTGCTCTCTCGCCAGCAGGAGATCTCCGCACTCAGGGACCGCCTTCATGAGCTTGAGGACAGGCTGGGCAAGCTTGATGACGACAGGAATGCGGCCGGAGCGGCGGCCGAGGCCGCTGAACGGACCGCACGCACTTCGGCTCAGGGCGCCCGTGCTGCTGAGGCGGGGGTGGCCGACCTGAGGCTCAGGATCAAGGCGGCGGAGGCGGCGGTGGCGGCCCACGAGACCCGTCTTGCCGATCTGCGTCGCAGCAGGGAGGAGCTTGAGGCCGAAGGCGAGGAGGCCAGAGCGCTTGCCGAAGAGGCGGGCGTAGCGGCAGACGAGGCGGAGGCGGCGTCAGAACGCGCCGTGCGCGCTGCCGCAGGATTCACGTCCGAACTTGCGCGAGCCGACATGCGCTTCAAGACGAAGACGGCTGCGCTTGCGGCCGTGAGGCACAAGGCGGAGCTGGCACGCGCGAAGCTGCGGCAGCTTTCGGAGTCGGCCCGTCTTTATGCACAGAGCGAGGCGGCTCTTCGAAACGACATCGCCCGAGAGGAGGCGCGTCTTGTCGAGGCCTCCAGGCTCCTTGAGGAGAGCGCGAAGGTGCTCGGCGACGCGGCGTCGGCCGCTGCCCTCAAGGTGCTTGAAGAGGCGGAGCGTGCGCATGCCGCACGTCGCGACGCGACGGCCGCGGCCAGACTTGCGCTCACCGAGGCTCAGGGCCGCTGGCAAGCCGCGCAGGCGGACGTCATGCCCATGACGGAGGCGCTCGGCGTCAAGAGAGTCGAGCAGCAGATGAAGGAAAGCCTTCGGACTCAGTTTGAGGAGAGGCTCGATGAGCTCAAGGCCGACAGGACGGATCTTGCGCGTCGCGCGGCGGAGCGTCCGCAGAAGGCTCAGAGCCTTCGCGCCAAGGTGCTGAGGCTCATCAGCGAGATTGCAGGATTGGGTCCCGTCAATCATGCCGCGCTCGAGCACCTCGAGGCGGTGAGAAGGACGCTCGAGGCGACGGCCAGACAGGTGGAGGACCTTGAAAAGGGCATTGAAACTCTGGAGGCCGCCATCAGAAAGATCGATGCGGAGACCAGAGGACGTCTCAGGGAGACGTTCGAGGAGGTGAACGGTCACTTTGCCGAGACGTTCTCCGAGCTCTTCGGAGGCGGCGTCGCCTCGCTCGTCATGTCGGGAGATGATGTGCTCAACGCGGGCGTCGAGGTGAAGGCTCAGCCGCCGGGTAAGAAGAACGCGGGCGTGAAGCTGCTTTCGGGCGGCGAGCAGGCCCTCGCGGCCACGGCGCTCGTCTTTGCGATCTTCAGGCTCAATCCCGCTCCCTTCTGCCTGCTTGACGAAGTGGATGCACCCCTTGACGAGGCCAATCAGGCGAGGCTTGCAGGTCTGTGCCGCCGCATGTCGAGCGAGACGCAGTTCCTCATGATCACGCATCATCGCGTGACGATGGAGTTTGCGGGAGCGCTTGTGGGCGTGACGATGAAGGAGCCCGGCGTGAGCCGCGTCGTGAGCGTCGACATCGAGAACGCGGTCCGCATGGCGAACTGACGCCTGCGGTTCCGCGTCCCGCACGCGCGTCGTGGCGAATCCGTCAAAAGTGCGTACAATCAACAGAAGCTGCGCCCGCGTCGGGCGCCCACAAAGCCGGACATAATTCAAATGAGTCAGACTCAGATCATTCTTATCGTGGCCGCCCTGGTGGTCATTGCCTTCTTCTTCTGGCGCTCGATGCGCGAGGAGCGCCGCATGCGCGCAAGCCGAAAGGCCCGCCTGCAGGCGGGAGGCGACGTTCGCAAGGACGTGCTCGCCGAAGAGAAGCCCGAGCCCCGCGTCGAGCCTCAGCTCGAGGACATGGTGGACGACGAGCCGCACGAGGCGGTTCAGCCTGCCTCCGGGGACGACCTTCCGTCTGAAAAGCCGCCCGTCTACGAGCGTTTCGCCGAGGAGCAGAAGGCGCGCCTTGAGCGCGAGGCCGCCCGCGGCGGACGAAAGGCAGGCCGCATTGTCGGCATCGAAAAGCCGCCCGTCGACCACGGCATCCAGTGGGTGCTTGACGTGACGCCCTATGAGGGCAAGACCTTCCCGCTCGGCTCCATGGACTCCCTTGTCACGCAGATCCGACAGCTTTCGCTGCCGCTGCCCGTGTCGCTTTGGGCGAAGTCCGTTGAGGACGGCCTCTACTATCCGTCCGAATGCCTGCCTGCGGAGGCCGTTCACATCGTCGCGACGATCCTGATCGCCAATCGTGCCGCCGTGCTTGACGACGTTTCCGCCTCGAGCTTCCTGCAGGTGCTCGAGCAGACTGCCGCCCAGAACGACGTTGACGTGCGCACATCCTGCGACATCAAGACGGCGGTCTCGACGGCTGTTCAGATCTCCCGCTTCATCCACTACTACGACAAGCTGATTGAGGTTTCGATCGTCCCCGCTCCGCGTGAGGAGGGCCTGACGCTCGAGGAGGTGACGAAGGTTGCCGAGGGCGCGGGCTTCGTCAGCGCGAGCGGCCGCTGGGAGCTTCGAATCGACGAAGGTTCCAGAGAGCCTCTGATGACGCTCTCGCTGGCGGGTGCCGACTCCTCCCAACTGCGCCTTTCCTTTGACGTCCCCCTTGCCAACGTGCCGCGCGGCGACCTCAAGCGCTTCTTCCAGCTTGCAAACCACATCGCCTGCCATCTCGGCGGCGTCTGGGTCGACGGCGCGGGCAACCGCATCGAGGCTGCAGGCGGCCTGATCCTTCAGGACGAGATCGAGCATCAGGACGCGCAGATGGCCGCCAGCGGCGTGCGTCCCGGCTCCGAGCGCGCAAGGCTCCTCTTCTCGAGAAGCGCCTGACGCAGGATCCGCATCAAGCATCATTCACTGCCCGCCGCATTCGGACGCAAGCCGCCCGGCGGCGGGCTTTTCTTCTTCGCTTCTTCGGAATGCAAGACATGACCGAACCGACAAAGACTGAAACCCTCGCGAACGACGACTTCGACGGTGCCGCAAAGGCTGCGGCGATCGAGCTCTCCAGGGCCCCCGCCCGCATGCGCGAGCTCGAGAAGCGCGTAGAGACCTGGGACTACGAGTACTTCGTGCTTGACAATCCGAGCGTTCCCGACGCCGAATACGACCGCACGTTCAATGAGCTCAAGGCTCTTGAGGCCAGATTTCCTGAATGGAAGAGCCCTGCCTCGCCCACGACCCGCGTGGGCGGTGCCGTTCGAAGCGACCTTGCAAAGGTCGTGCACGCCGTGCCGATGCTCTCCATTCACACCGAGACCGACTTTTCGAGCGAGGGTGCGGCGGCATTCGATCGCCGCGTGCGCAGCGAACTCGGGCTCGCGGATGAGGATCCTGCCGTGGCGTACGACTGCGAGCTCAAGTTTGACGGTCTGGCAACGAATCTTCGTTATGAAAAGGGCGTTCTCGTACAGGCCGCCACTCGCGGCGACGGCAGTGCAGGGGAGGACGTGACCGCGAATGCGCGCACGATCCGTACGATCCCGCTTCGTCTGGAGGGCGACTTCCCCGACGTGCTGGAGGTGCGCGGCGAGGTGATCATGCATCGCGACGACTTCGAGGCGCTCAACCGCCGTCAGGCAGAGGAGGGGCAAAAGACCTTCGTCAATCCGAGAAACGCGGCGGCGGGGTCCCTGCGCCAGCTCGATCCTGCAGTGACCGCACGCAGGACGCTTCATTTTTACGCCTATGCGCTGGGTGAAGTCTCGGGCGGCGAATTCGCGCCCACGCAGACGGAAGTTCTCGACAGACTTGCGTCGCTCGGGTTCCCAGTTGCGGACGTCCGTCGAAGGGTCGAGGGGCCGACAGCGCTCGCGGCCTTTCATGATGAGGTGGCGGAGATCAGGCACACGCTGCCCTTCGACATCGACGGCGTCGTCTACAAGGTGGACAGTCTTGAGCTTCAGAGGGAGCTCGGCTTCATTGCTCGCGAGCCCCGCTGGGCCTGCGCCCACAAGTACCCGCCCGAAGAGGCTCTGACGGTCTGTGAAGCCATCGACATTCAGGTCGGGCGCACGGGCAAGCTCACGCCTGTCGCGCGCTTGAAGCCCGTTTTCGTCGGCGGCGTGACCGTCTCGAACGCCACTCTTCACAACGAGGACCATATTGCGGGCCTTGATCTGCGCCCCGGCGACACGGTCGTGGTCCGCAGGGCGGGCGACGTGATTCCCGAGGTGGTGCGCGTCGTGCACGAGCGCCGTCCCGAGGGTACCGTGCCGTTTGCAATGCCGTCCGTCTGCCCTGTCTGCGGCTCGGCCACGATTCGCGACGAGGAGGAGAAGGACACGCGATGCACGGGCGGCCTGTACTGTCCGTCGCAGATGAAGCTCTCCCTCGTTCACTTTGCCTCCCGCAGGGCCATGGGCATCGACGGGCTCGGTGAGAAGATCGTCAACATGCTTGTGGACGAAGGGCTGGTGAAGAGTCCTGCCGACATCTTCACGCTCAAGCCTGAGGATCTCATCGCGCCGACAACGGCGACGAAGGATCTTGAGAAGCCCGTCAAGCGCATGGGGCCGAAGGCCGCTTCGAACCTGCTTGAAAGCATCGGGAAGGCGAAGCACACGACGTTCGCCCGCTTCATTTTCGCGCTCGGATGCAGGCATGTGGGTGAGGCGACCGCGTTGTCGCTTGCGCAGCACTTCTGCACGCTTGCCAATCTTGAGGCCGCCGACGTGGAGGCGCTCACAAAGGTTGATGACGTGGGTGAGATCATCGCCGAGAGCATTCATGCCTTCCTGAAGGAGCCGCACAACCGAACTGTGATCGAGGCGCTCGTTGCTTCCGGCGTCGTCTGGCCCGTGGTGGAGCCCAGGCCTGCAGCGGAGGCCTCCGAGGTTGCGGGCAAAACCTTCGTGCTGACGGGGACGTTGCCCACGCTCACGCGCGACGAAGCAAAAGACCGTCTCATCGCGGCGGGCGCCAAGGTGTCGGGTTCCGTCAGCAAAAAGACCGACTTCGTGGTTGCGGGCGCGGAGGCGGGTTCCAAGCTCGAGAAGGCGCAGACACTGGGTGTGAAGGTGATCGACGAGGAAACTCTCCTTGCCATGCTCGAGGGCGGCGTTTCAAGCGAAAAGCCTGTTGTGACGCCTGAGGCTGAGGAAGAGGAGAAGGCGGCGGCCGAGGGGGCGGTCAGTACTCAGGATGCTTCCGACACACCTGCCAATCCTGAAGAAAAACGGGCTGCAGGGACGGAGGTGGGGAAAACGGACGACGAAGGCCCGCAGCAGGGCGCCCTTTTCTGAGCCTGATCCGCAGAGGCATTGACGGAGCGTGGTTGTTCAATTTTTCAACTGCGCTTCGTCATGATGCGGTGGAAGGCCCTGTTACGGAGCGGGAATGTGCGAGGACTATACACGTATCAGGTTCCCGGCTCTTTTAGAATTGAAGATCGCCTGCTGTCGGCGGTTGCCAGAGAAAGAAATCATTTTGAGGAAAGTGAGATGCTTGCATTGATCGGCGGATCCGGCTTTACCGGCAACGACGTCATTGAGGACTGCGAGGAAATCGAGATTACAACGCCCTGGGGGGCTCCGAGCGCGCCGCTTGTCTTCGGACGCCTCGGCGGAAGGTCGATCGTCTTCCTGCGTCGTCACGGCGTGAAGCATGAGTTCGCCCCGCACAGGGTGCCCTACCGTGCAAACATCTGGGCGCTGCAGAAGGCGGGCGTGGAGGGCGTGATCGCCGTCGGGACCGTGGGCGGTGTTGCGCCGGACATGGGGCCCGGCCGCATTGCGGTCCCCGATCAGCTGCTTGACTACACCTGGGGCCGTGAAGTCACTTATTACGATGACTTCGGGACTGCCGGCATGAAGCACGTCGACATGACGTGGCCGTTCGACAGGGCGTTGAGCGCCAGACTGGTTGAGGCCGCGGAAAGGCTCGGTGTGGGCGTGAGGACTACGGGCGTCTATGCGTGCACTCAGGGTCCGAGACTGGAGACGGCGGCCGAGGTGAGGCGCATGTGCAGGGACGGAGCCGACATGATCGGCATGACGCTTTATCCCGAGTGTGCCCTTGCCAGGGAGCTTGATCTTCCTTATGCGGGCATCTGTGTTTCCGTCAACCATGCCGCAGGCATGGGTGACTGTGCCGATGAGATCGACTTCGCGTCGCTTGAGTCGTCGCTTGCGCGTGCCGTCAGGGGCGTCGTCGACATCGTCAGGGAGACCGTGCGTGCTGACGCGCAGAAGGGAGGGGCCGAATGATCCGTCCCGTGTTGAAGATGGGCGAGGAGCTGCTTCTTGAGAAGGCGATGCCTGTGAAGGCGTTCGGTACGCCCGAGCTCCGGAGGCTTGTGGCCGACATGTGGGACACCATGGACGTCGAGGGCGGCATCGGCATTGCCGCACCTCAGGTGGGCGTCTCGCTTCAGGTCATCTGCTTCGGTACGAAGGAGAGCGAGGAGGCTTCGGGCGCACGCAGGGTTCCGAGAACCGTGCTCATCAATCCCGTTGTCGAACCCGTCGGCGAAGAGACGATGAGCGCCTGGGAAGGTTGCCTCTCGGTGCCGGGGCTTCGCGGCAGGGTTGTGAGGCCGGTTGCGGTCCGATACAAGGGGGTTGACCTTGAGGGCAACAGGATCGAGCGAACGGTCGACGTGCTGCACGCCAGAGTCGTCCAGCACGAGGCCGATCATCTGGTCGGCATTCTCTATCCGATGCGCGTAACGGACTGGCGGACCTTCGGGTATTCGGAGGTTCTCTTTCCCGAAAAATCCAAGGTGTGAGCTGGAGGGATACCGTGTTTGCGGTATTTTTACGACAAGTCTTGACAAAGCCTGCGGAAAGGTGTTTAATTTCAATCCTTCGCTGACGACGCCAAGTCATCAGTGAATAAATTTGACAAAGAGTTGATGAGTTGGTAAACTCTCAACTCTGTGCTCTTAGGAGCGCTGTTCTTTAAAAATCAGAATTCAACGAACCGATAAGTGTGAACATCGGCAGTTTCAAGGGTGACTTTCAAAGGCACTCAAAAAACTTACGAAGTTCGCGCTTTGAAGGAAAAGCCGAAAGACGAAGG
>ERZ831979.761-NODE-761-length-34133-cov-23.360849_pt1 | contig 34133 bp, 24 predicted proteins | sample MGYA00519952_ERZ831979 | MGnify/ENA primary metagenome ERZ831979 (study PRJEB31850, sample SAMEA3708723) | human gut metagenome | biome: human gut; feature: human-associated habitat; material: faeces | place: China | collected 2014 ...
TTATAGACTAAATTACTGAATATCAACAGAAAAAGATATTCTTAAGGGACGACTATTTAGTTGGGCATTTCTGATAATTGACCTAGCACATAACGGAATTGCCACACACATTGCTCCCCTTAGAAAAAAGCCTATGAAAAAAGGCTCACACTGCAAATAAGTGTGAGCCTTTTTTATATGATTAAGCTAATAATTACTTCTTCAAAGCCTTAGCAACAGCAGCATTTGCCTTAGCAGCAGCCTTGTCGTAAGCCTTCTGAGCCTTAGCCTTAGCCTTAGCATCCTTAGCCTGCTTTACAGCGTCGTAGAGCGACCAGAGGTTCTGCTTAGCAGTAACTTCCTTCTGAGCAGCAGTGAAAGCCTTAGCAGCTTCTTCAACAGCCTTTTCTTCAGCTTCGGGAGCGTAAGCGTGCTTGTAACCCTTTACCTTGTTCCAGTTGCCACGAGTAAAGTCGGGGAATGCAACTGAAGCGCAGTTGTTGTCCATTGAAAGGGCACCGAGTTCTGCCAAAGAGCACCATTCTGCCAAGTCGTATACGTCCATATCGAGGGGAAGACCGTTCTGCAAGCAGTAAACCATACGGGCATCCATGATGAAGTCCATACCACCGTGACCACCTACTTCCTTAGCCATGGCACCGTACTTCTTCAGGATGGGGTGCTGGTACTGAGCTTCGAGAGCCTGCTTTTCAGCATCGGGCATAAAGCCGTGAGAGCTGAGGTTGTCTACCTTAGGCTGGTGACCGGTAGCAGCGAGCTGCTTAGCGTCTACAGCGTAACCTTCGGTAGGATACTTGTTGGCAAAACCCTTGGTACCGGTGAGCTGATACAAACGGTTGTAGGGCTGGGGAGTCATTACGTTGTGCTGGATTTCGATAACCTTACCGTTAGCGGTACGGATAAGCGTCGTGGTGTGGTCACCATTGCGGAATTCCTTGCACTCCTTGCCGGTTTTCTTTTCTACATATTCCTTGCCGTGGAAGCTCTTGGTATCCATGGCTACGAGCGTAGTCATGCGGTCACCACGGTGAATGTCGAGAGCCTGTGCAACGGGGCCAAGGCCGTGGGTAGCGTAAACGTCACCACGGTTTTCCATGTTGTACTTCATACGCCAGCCGAGTTTACCGGGGTCAGAACCATTGGGGTTCTTCCAGTAGTAATCCCAGAAGTCGTCGAGGTTGTGGATGTAAGCACCCTGTGCGCGGATTACTTCACCGAACACACCGTGCTGTGCCATGTTGAGGGTATTCATTTCGAACCAGTCGTAGCAGCAGTTTTCAAGAATCATACAGTGCTTGCGGTTCTTTTCAGAAAGGTTGATGAGGTCCCAGCACTCCTGCAAGTTCATAGCAGAAGGTACTTCGATAGCAGTGTGCTTGCCATTTTCAAGGGCGCACTTAGCCACGGGTACGTGGTGATCCCAATCGGTAGCTACATAAACAAGGTCAATGTCGCTGCGCTTGCAGAGTTCTTCATAACCCTTTTCGCCTGAGTAGATAGCAGCAGGAGCCAAACCGGCTTTCTGCAAGTACTTTTGGCAAGCTTCGGCACGTTCGGGAACGTAGTCGCAAAGTGCTACGATTTGCACACCGGGAATGTGGCAGAAACGCTCAACGGCGCCGGGGCCACGCATACCCAAACCTACGAAAGCTACGCGAACATTCTGAATTTTCGGAGCGGTGAGGTTCAGCACATCTTGCTGTCCGGCAGGACGTTCGGGGGTGTCAACTACAATCGTACCTTTGTCCCAATGCCACTTAGTCGTGGGCGACAAAGACTGAGCGTTTGCAATGCTGGTGCCCAAAGTGAGCATGGCTGCAAATGCAAAGGCAAAACATTTTACCAATTTCATAAAATAGCGTATTTGAGTTAGATGTATGAATTTACGGAAAAGCAAATGTACCGATTCCTAATACCTGAAAATCCATGAAAAATCCATGAAAAATCCATGAAAAATCCATGAAGAATCCATGAAGAATCCATGAAGAATCCATGAAAAATCCATAAAAAATCCATGTGAAAATACTATGTATATTATACTGATTATCAGGGGATAAAAAACTGTACTTAAAAGTTTATTGCAATAGGGGGTTCTATAAAAACATATCCTGAGATTTACCCTTCTGCTGTAACTACTTTTTCCTCATGCAAAGTTATACGTTTTTGAAAGAACTGCAAAATTTTCATGCTTTTTCTATTTAAAATGTTGTATTTTCTATACCTTTTTGCACATTTGTCACAGTTCTATCAATCTTCTAACAAAAAAGCGGAGAGTAAAACTCAACCACGCGAATGTGTTTCGGACAGGCATTGTTGAGTTTTACCACACGCTTTTGCGTCTGGGCCACAATTTCTACCGAGTCTTTGCCACACTCACAGTGAACCACTCTTGCGGTAAGGTAAAAAAAGCTCCTGCAATTCACCAGCGGAATCACAGGAGCGTTATGTTTAGCTATTTTCCAACAGAGATTATGGATTACTTACCCATGCTCTTAAGTGCTTCGTCGAAAGTCTTGGCATTTGCACTTTCAGGATCAGCCTGAAGCATCATGTCAACATACTTACGGCAGGTATCGAAATCCTCCTTCTGTGAGTAGTAGAAAGCAAGATACTGAGCAGCGAGGTGACGGAAGGGATTAGCAGCAAGTACATCCTCTTCGCTCGACTTACCATCGCCGGTAGCAGGCATCATGCCGAGTGCCTTTTCGTAGAGAGCCTTAGGTTCGTCCTCAGCCGCCTTGGGGTCAACGATGTGAAGAGCAGCCTGCTGCATCACAGCCTTGTAGTAAGTAGGCTCCTGTTCGAGCACCTTGTTGAAAGCAGCATCACCGGCAGCGATGAGTTCAGCCTTCTTGGTGGGATCCTGTTCAATACGGCTCACCTTGAGGTATTCCATACCCAAACCGAAGTAGTCGGTAATGTCAACCTTGTCGCCCTTCTTTTCCATATAGTTTTTGTAAGTAGCGATGGCTTGTTCGCCCTTACCGTCGCGGCTATAAAGTTTAGCCAACTCCTTGTAGTTGTTGAGCTTAGAGGGGTCCTTAGCCAAAGCTTTTTCGTAAGCCGTGATAGCAGCGGGGAAATCCTGCTTTTCCTTAGCCAAAGCAGCAGCATATTCGTAGTCTACCGAAATGTAGTTGCTGTCAGCGTATTCAGGATCGCTGAGGTAAGCCGAAGCTTCTTCAGCCGTTTTGATAGCTGCATCGTAGTCCATAGCTTCGCCAATCTTGTTTACTTTGGCAAAGAAGTCCATACGACGGATAACCATATCTTTGGGTGCGAGGGGGAGGACTTCAGTAGTCACTTCAATAATACGGGCAAAGTTAGCCTGCGAATAGAGCGACTGGAGGAAGTTTTCGCACGAACGAATGTCGAGGTTAGCATCCTTGGGGGCAGCCTTGTAGTAAGTTTCGTAAGCTTTCACAGCGTCATCGTACTGGCTGAGCTTATAGTAGATGTCGCCGAGGTCCTTGTCAGCATCGTAGTAGCTGGGGTCAGCAGCCTTGATTTTTTCAAGAGCTTCGATAGCCACGTGGGGGTTTACGTTTTTGTAAACGAAAGCGTTACGCTTCAAAGCGGGAACATTGGCGGGGTCGATTGCAAGCACTTCGTCGAAACGCATACCTGCCTGTCCCCACTTCTGTGCCTTCATGAACACTTCGCCAGAGAACATCAAACCGGGAATGTAAGTAGGCTCTGCCTTGTACACGTAGTCAGCACACATGCTGGCTGCGGGATAGTTGTTCTTTTCAAGGAAATAAGTACCTACAGCAACAAGGTCTTCCTTATTGTTGCGGATTTTCTTAGCCAACTTCATGAAGGTTTTGTTGGCTTTATCGGGGTCCTCCATGCTGAGGTTGATAACCTCATCGGCCATGGTCTGATACTCGGCATTCAAAGGAGGGCATTCATAGCTTCTTTGAGCCGTTGCAGTGTTCAAGCCCAAAGCGAAGAGGGCTGAAAAGGCTAATACGCGAAAAAAGTTCTTCTTCATATCTGTTTTGGTTGTGTTCGTTATTGGAGATGTAATGTCTACCGAGGATGCTTATCCTCTCTGAATTTTGTCCCTGCACTGTCGGACGCTTAGTTTCCGACAATTTGTTTGCAAATATAACAATTTATCAAGACTTTGCGCAGCAAAATCGATTATTTATTTGCAAAAATGCGCACAACGTCGGGCAATTTGGTAAATACAAATGAATTTGTGGCTTTTTGATGACAAAATTGCTGCATTTCAGGCGAATTTGGCAGATGCACCGACATGAAATTGGGCGAAGCATTGTGTAACTTCTACCCTACTTCGAAACGTTGTGCATACGGAACGCATCAGGTGCTTTCTCGTTGACATCTACCTTCTTTACCTGTACGGGAGTGATGGGCATCAGGTGCTTACTCGTTGACATCCACCTTCTTTACCTGTACGGGAGTGATGGGCAGTAACTGCGAATTGTTGCAAATGATGGTCTGTCCTTTCTGTCCTTTGGCAAAGAAGAAGAAGTTGCGTACGAGCGACTGGGTACGGGGGTCGGTAGTGATGATGTACACGGAACGCAGCAAGGGATAGTCGCCAGTGGCAATGTAATATTGATACGGGCGAACGTACTTGGCATAGGTATCGGGGTTACGCGACACACGCATCACGTTGATATCGAGTTTGCTAAAATCGGCAAGGGCGGTTTCCGAATTGCCTTTAAGCCAGTTGGTACCGATTACACCAATAATCGTAGGGTCAGCTTTCACCATTTCGATAACCGACTCATTGGTTTTACCCTCCGACGCGTAGACATTGCCCTGAATATCCTTGCCACCGCAAAGGGAGTCTTTCATGAAACGCACGGTGCTTGAACCTGAATTATCGAAAAGGAGCTTGAGTTCACCGCTGCGCGTGTGGTGCTTCAGCTGTTCCCAACGGGTAATTTTTCCGCTGACAATGCCTTTGATTTCTTCGAGGCTGATGAGCGAATCCGTATTTTCCTTGTTAACGATGAGTGCAATGGCATCGGTGGCAATAAGTGCCTGCTTCAAACCCAGGTTATGTCCCTTGACCACAGTTTTTTCGCGATCGCTGAGTTTGCGCGTTGCGATACAGCAACGGATACTGTCGTTCACGAGCATGCGCAGGGCTGAATCCTCGCTGACATACACGGGTTTCATGTTGGCTTCGACATTGGCCATGCCAAAGGTTTGCACCAAATTATCCATGATTGGCTGGAAAGTTTCGTCGATGGCAACGCGTACATCGTCATCGGCCATCCAGTTCGATTTGGGCTTTTGATTGCCGCATGCCACAAACAGCAAACTGCATAGTAAAGTGGCTGCTAACGAAAAATAATTTTTCTTCATCACAATAGTTATTTATACAGGATTGACTAAAGTTGAAGTGATAGAATACTTTATTGAAATCTACCTTCGCTTTTGCAAAGTTATAAAAACTCCGATAATAACAAGCAACAAAACGGGCAATAAAAGCCGAAGCCTTTATTGCCCGTAAAGTATTTAAGTATAATCGTTCGATTGATTACTGAATTCTGAAGCGGATGGGAAGACGGAACCAAACGGGAACAGGGTGACCCTGCTGTTTGGCGGGAACGAAACGACGGAGCTTGCGTACCACAGCGGCAGCAGCTTCATCGCACTCGCGAGAGAGCGATTTCTCAATCTTCACAGCGCTTACCGAACCGTCAACGTCAACCTTGAAACGGAGTACTACAGTACCCTGGAGTTCCTGTTCCTGAGCGATGGCAGGATAAACGAGGTTCTTCGACACGAATGCCAGAAGAGCTTCTTCACCACCGGGATAGGTAGCGGGAACTTCAACGATGGCATTATCAACCACTTCGGGTTCCTTGGGAGGAACCGTAGTACCGCCGGCCTGCTGGTTTTCCTTCAAGTCGTCGATGTTGATACCGGTACCACCGGTTTCGTTCACGTAGTCTTGCGAAGCGATAGCGAACTTACTCTTCGTCAATTCATCTTGCGTTTTCAGTTCCTTAGAGTGGTCGACATTAGCGTCGTCGACGATTTTAGGAACAGTAAACTGGATAGACGACTTAACGGCCACCTTTTGGATGGGTTTTTCGTATTCGAGTTTGGGTTCTTGCTTCTTGACTTCCTTTTTAGGTTCTTCTTTCTTGAGTTCCTGGATTTCAGTTACCGTTTCGCCAGCCAAGTCTTTATTCTTCTCGATAGCGGCTTCAACAGCCGACTTAGCGAAGATAAAGGCAACGATAGCGATAATGGCAATGACAACGATAATAATGGCACGGAGTTGGAATTTACCCTTGTTAGCGCGATGACGATAAGCTCCGTACTCTTTATTACGTCCTTCGAATACCATGTCGCACCACGCCTGTGATGCCAAATCTACTTTAGACATATTAGTTTATACTTCACTTATAGTTATTACTGCGCCGTGCCATTTTTCAAAGCCTCAATTTTGGCTTTGTCGCCATCAGCGAACTTATCAATCACATAACGTCCAATGCTGCAAATCTGCATTTCATCGAGAACTTGGATGAGGTTGTCATAAGTAGCCTTATCAGAAGCCTTGATAATCACGTTCGGAGTATATTCGGCATTCTTGATTTTGTTAAGGCGTTCCTTATAATCATTCTTCAGCTTTTGTTCTTCCTGTACATTAGATGTTCTCTTCTTAGCGAACTCAGCCTTAAGCTTTTCAACTTCGCGGAGAGCCTGGGGGTTCGATTCAAGGAGCACCTTGCGAATACCATTCTTTCCGTATGCTGATTTGAAGAGCTTACCTTCATCGGGGATGTCGGTACCACCGTCGGGTTTACCCTTAAAGTAGTAAATCGTGTTATTCTCGTCGATGAGGATGGTAATTGCCTTAGAGGCAGCGATTTGGCTTCTGTTTTCGTCTTTAATGTCCTCCTTATCCGAAGGCATATTGATTTGCATGGTCTGCGGTTTAAGCAGCGTCGTACAAAGCATAAAGAACGTCACGAGAAGCATGATCATATCCACCATCGGCGTGAAGTCCACGCGTGAGTTCATTTTCTTTTGTTTACTTCCACCTTTTTTTGCCATAATGTTCAAATTTAATCATCTACGCCTTTAAGTGCGGTGATGAGATTATAACGGTTCTCATCCACTTCGCGCAGTGAATCCATTACTCTTTTAATTACGGCGTAGGAAGTAGATTTATCGGCCTTGATGGCAATATTCATACCTTCGCCACACGCTTCACGTGCTGTACTTACCCAAGTCTTCAGCTCATTGTTTATGCTGTCACAAGGAATGCCTGCTTCTTTACTCTTTGTAAGGAGTTCGTTCTTCACATCCGAAGCCAACCAGCTCTTCATTACGTTGAGCGGGGTTCCGAAAGTCGGAGCTTGAGAAAAGGCTTCCACTTCACCATCACTGAGACTCAGTTTACCGGCTTCGTTCATCGCCTTGGCGAGTTTGCGCAGCCCTTCGGGTGAGTCCATGGTCATAAACACCTTGCCATTCTTTTCAACGAAGATGGTCAGCAGGTTGTTTGCGGGGATTTTCACTTCCGAAATTGATCCGGGAGTATTTACCTTGATGGGTTCTTCTTTGACAAATGTTGCAGTAAGCATAAAGAAGGTAAGCAGCAGGACCATGACATCGCTCATAGGCGTCATGTCTATGAACGTATCTTGTTTTGAAATTTTAAAACGTCCCATGTCTTAAATACCTTATTTTATATGCTTATTAGTGAGTTGCAGAGAAAGTTTCTACGATAGTGAAACCTACTTCGTCGAGAGAGAAGGTAAGACGGTCAATCTTGTTAGTGTAGTAGTTGTAAGAAATAACGGCGAGTGCACCGGTTGCGATACCAGAAGCCGTATTTACAAGTGCCTCAGAAATACCGGTTGACAGAGCTGAAGAGTCAGCACCACCATCACCGCTAGCCATTGCCGAGAACGACTTGATCATACCGAGCACCGTACCGAACAGACCGGCCAAAGTACCGAGGGTTACGATAGTACCGATGATAGGAAGGTTTTCCTGCATCATAGGCATTTCGAGAGCAGTTGCTTCTTCGAGTTCCTTCTGGATTGAAAGAATCTTCTGTTCCTTCGTGAGGACAGTGTTTTCTTCCATTTCTTTGTACTTTCTCAAAGTAGCACCTACTACGTTAGCAACAGAACCGCGCTGCTTGTCGCAGAGCTGCTGAGCCTTAGCCATATCGTTGTTCTTGAGAGCTGACTTGATGTCGGCAACGAACTTAGTGAGGCTGGTACGGCCGTAAGCGTTGCGGATAGCGAAGAAACGCTCGATTGAAAGAGCTACTACGGTGATCAAAAGCGTCCAGATGATAGGCACTACGAAACCACCTTTGTAAACGGTACCCATCAAGTTGGCGGGTTCGTAAGACTCATCAGCACCTAAGAAGAAAGAGAACATTGCAGATGCACCTTCAGCTCCCTTAAAGTTGCTCATGTGACCGAAACCGAACACGTAGATAGCTTCTGCGATTAATGCGCAGACAATAATAACAGAAAGACCAGACTTAATGCCGGTGAAACCCTGAGATTGTTTCTTGGGCGCACCCTTGGGTGCAGTAGCATTTGTAGTTGCCATGTTGTAAAGATTAATTGGTTGTAAAAAAGTAAATTATTGATTTTCAGATATTTATTCGTTAATCCGTAAGTATGGAATGCATTTTACCTTCCTTTCATTACAGCCCGATTGCTAAATACGCTTTGCAACCTCTGACTTTTTCAAGGCAAAGATAAGGATTTTAATTGGTATTTACCGCATTTTTAGTGGTGCTTTTTACTGATATTTTCAAGCAATTCGCTATTTATCCGATACTTTTTGCTATGTGCTTCACCTTACTTACGTTTTATTTTGTGCGCAAATTTAAAAAGTTCATCTTATTTAGCCAAATACTCCTACTGTTTTTTATGCTTGTGCGGCACTTTATGTGGCTTTTGTTCTTCAATATCTCATTTCTGTTACACTGTGGCTAATTTTAGGGGCAATTTCTTGGCTCTGACGCACTGATGTCACGCACTGCGCCCGCACGTCGGTAGGTTCCAAACATGCGGGCGCAGTTTTATCGTACATCTTGGCAAACAGTAGGGTTGCCTATGCTTATTTCCTGATTCATAACCGGGTGTACCCAATTATTTGTTCATTTGCAGACTGCCTGAACCAATCATCTGGCCGTCAGCAAAGATATAGGCCGAATAATTTCCGGCACTGAGGTATTCAGAAATGGGCACGTACACGGTTACGTGGGTTTCCTGTCCGTTGTACTCCACAGTTTTGGCTGCAGAGTAGCCGATAGAGCGGTTTTCGTACTGGAAGTTACCCACCTGTCCGGCCACCTGCTGGTTGGGCTTGAGCAAACGTACATACACGGTGCGGTTGCCTGCCGAGGCGGTTACGTTGCGGGTAATGGTAAACGTAACGGCAAAGCGAACAATGTCTTTGCTCTTGCGTGCAGTTTTACCGTTTTTCTTGAGGGGTGAAATGTTCACACCCGTGGCATTGAGCTGTGCGGCGATGGCCACCTTTTCGTTGAGCTTCGTGTTGCGCTCCTGAATGTTGGTGTTCTCCACCTGCGTACGGGCTGCCTGTGCCAAAGCCTGGTCGCGTTCGCCAATGAGGGCCTGATTCAACTGTTGCAACGAATCGACCTGGCGGATGTAGTCGCGAAGCACGGCGCGCACGGTGGCCAGTTCTTTTTTCAGACGCAGAATTTCGGCCGAGCTGTTGGCTTTCGTATTTTTCAGTTCTTTGAGCAAAGCCTCAGCGCGTGCCTGCTCTTCGTTAAGCCGGGTAATGAGCGAATCGTCTTTGACGCTCTTTTTCAGTTCGCCATACTGGCTGGCAAACTCGGCATACTGGTTTTCCATTTCGCGTTTGTCGAGTTCGGCAAGCTGGCGGAGTTCCTGGAGTTCTTTTTCTTTATCGGCCAATTTTTGTTTGTCGCCGTTGCACGACACGATGGCGAATCCCACGCTCGAGGTAATAAACAGGGCGAGGAATATACGTACGAATTGTTTCATGCGAAGTTTAGTTAATGATTACGACTGGGCATTTCTACTTATTTTGAAACGCCTGATTAAAACACAGCAGAGCAGGAAATGCAAGGAGCATGAGCGGAATACTGAAATTTCGCTGTGCAGCCTTACATTTCCCGCTTTGCGCTTAAAGGGTTATGATTAAGTAGGTGTTCAAAATTATTTTATATAATTCTATCGAAGTATTTTTACTTTGCATTACGTTCTTGCACCGCATTTGTTTGCCCTGCGCTCAGTCACATAGCCCGCTATGCTCCTTCGCACAGAACAAACAACTACGGCACAATAACGCAATTCAAATGTAAAAATAATTTTGAACACCTACTTACCTTCGAGGTCAGGAAGTGCTGAGCCTCAGTTTTGGGTGATTACTCGATGACCGTGATCCATCCGTGTGCATCGGGTTCGATGCCATACTGAATGTTGCGGAGCAGTTTGTAGAGTTTTTCGGAGATGGGTCCGGGCTTACCGTCCTTCGAAATGACGTAGCTCTTCTTGTTTTCCAAATCGTCGATACGACGGATGGGGCTGATTACGGCAGCCGTTCCGCAAGCACCGGCTTCCTCGAAGGTTTCGAGTTCTTCTTCGGGAATGGGGCGAACCTCTACTTCGTAGCCAAGGTCTTTGGCCAACTGCTGCAAGCTACGGTTGGTGATTGAGGGCAGAATCGACGATGATTTCGGCGTAATGTATTTACCATCCTTGATACCGAAGAAGTTGGCAGCACCGCATTCGTCGATATACTTTTTCTCGCGTGCATCGAGGTAGAACTCTGAAGCATAGCCAGCTTCGTGGGCAATGTGGTTGGCCTTGAGGCTGGCAGCATAGTTACCACCCACCTTATACTGTCCGGTACCGAGCGGAGCGGCACGGTCGTATTCGCGGATAATCACATAATCGTTCGTAGCGAAACCGCCCTTGAAGTAAGGACCTACGGGACTTACGAAAATCACAAACAGATATTCATCGGCAGGATGTACGCCCACTTGTGCACCCGTACCGATGAGCAGCGGACGCAGGTAGAGCGATGCACCGCTTTCGTAGGGAGGCACGAAGCGTTCGTTGAGCAACACCACTTTCTTCACCATTTCCTCGAAGAGTTCAGTGGGGAGTTCGGGCATCATGATGCCTCGACAGGTGTTTTGCAGACGTTCGGCATTGTCTTTAACGCGGAAAGCGCGGATTTTGCCGTCGGGACAACGGAAAGCCTTAAGACCTTCAAAGGCTTCTTGTCCATAGTGCAAAGCAGTGGCTGCCATGTGTATGTTGATGGTTTCAGAAGAGGACACTTCGATGGCTCCCCATTTACCGTTACGATAATAGCAGCGAACGTTGTAGTCGGTGGGCATATAGCCAAACTTCAAATTGGCCCAATCAATATTCTGCATAGTACTTTTTATTTTGATTGATGATGTAATCCCTGGCGGCCCTCTGCTTTGAAACTGTAGTTGACAGCCGGTCGTCAGTTGTTGGGGGCAAATTTAAGCATTAAATCGATTTTTTACCACTTTCACCGATTATTTTTTCGGCATTCATGCTTTTCGTCAGGATTTAGCCGTCGTCAGAAATGAAAATACGGCTTTCGTGCTTCATTTTGATGCCAATATTTTTGGTTTTTTCAGCGTTTAGTGTAACTTCGCATATACAAACAGAGTTGTAACCTGTAACGAATTTGCCCAAGCGGCATTGAGCGGCCCATAGAAAGAAGCCGTGCCTATACTGCCGGCAATTTGCGTCTGTTACTGATAGGCTCTTTTTTTAAAAAACCTTACAATTAACCTTTTCAACTCAAACACGTATGTTTGCCATTATCATCAATGCCGTCGCCGTTGTAGTGGGCAGTGCCATCGGCGCCCTATTTCGCAAAAGTATCAGCGAAAAGTACATCAACGTTCTGAACACTGCCATGGGACTTTGTGCCCTGGTTCTGGGTGTGAACGTAGCCATTGAAAACATGCAAAAGACTCAGTACCCCGTGCTTTTCATCTTCTGTCTTTCGATGGGTGGTTTGTTAGGTACCGTGTTGAAGCTCGACCAGCGCATGGAGTCAACCACGCGTAAAATGTCGAGTTCGAACCTTTCGCAGGGCATCACCACAGCCGTACTGCTTTGCTGTGTGGGCACACTGGCCATGATGGGTCCGGTGATGAGCGCATTGTATGGCGACGATACCTACCTCATGACTGCTGCCACGCTCAACCTCGTTACCATGATTGTGGTGGCTTCGTCCTACGGTTTCGGGGTGGTCATCACTTCGGTCATCGTATTGGTGTGGATGTCGAGCATTTACGGCATTGCCATGTTGTCGCGCACGTTTATTTCCGAGGAACTCATTGCCGAGGTATCGCTGGTCGGCGGCATTCTGATTGCTGCATCGGGTTTGGGTGTGCTTCACATCAAGGACTGCAAAACCATTAACCTGCTTCCGGCACTTTTCATGCCGATTCTGTTTTTTGCTATCAAATCGTTGCTCAACCTTTAATACGTTTTCACTGCATGACTAAATTGTGGATTATTTCGCTGCCTATGCTGCTTCTGCCCGTGCTGACGGGCTGCAAGGGGAAAACCACATCCGACCCTCAGCAACCGGCGACCGACTCTATACAACAGACTGCCACCGATTCGGTTCAGGCCGACACCGCAACCGAGGCTACAACCGACGAAATGCGCCATATCAAAAAGGATGTGTACGCCATTACCAAAGAGCGCATTGAGGGTTACGACGACTTTATCAGTAGCCGCAAGTCGTTCGACTTGGAGTGGCCCGAGGATGTGGCTGCGTGCCAAAACCTGAGCAGCTTGCAGCAAAGGCTCATTAAATGGATGTTCGAAAAGAAAGCACAGGGCACCATCGACCAGATTATCAAAAAAGAAACAGCCCAACCGCTGTTTGCCAACGACGACCAATGCCCCGACTTTACGTTCATCAACAAGGATAAATACGAGGCTACTGAGTGCATGCCGCTCGAATCGGACGTCAGCTTGAAGTACTACGCGCATTCGCCCGAACTCATTGTGTTCAAATACTCCTTCTACATTTACGAAGGGGGTGCCCACGGTTATGGTGCCTCGCGCTACCTTACGTTCATGCGCAAGGACGCGCAAGTGCTGAGTTTGAAGCACCTGTTTGGCAACCACACCGACGCGCTGCTGAAAATCGTGAACAAGGAAATCAAGCAGGCTGCGGCTAAAAACAGCACGTTCTACAACGAGGCGTCGCGCATCGACGAATGGACCATTACGCCGAAGGGCATTACGTTCGTTTTCAACGAAGGGCTTATCGGCAGCATGGCCGAAGGGGCTGTGAGCATTCCGCTCACCACCGCCCAAATATCAGCTTTGCTCACTCCCGAAGGCAAAAGGCTGCTTGACGATGCAAAGCAAAATATGAAAGTGGAAAACAAACAGCTTTAGCTTCATTCCGAAGCATACGTGGCAGGCCGATTAGCTGGCATTGAACAGGCTCTGCCCAACCTCCTAACATTTAAGGCCGTAAGCAAAGGGAACTTTCCTCCCTGCTTACGGCCTTTTTTGTATGCATCTATATGCCCTCTGATGGGGCGCATGGCATCGATTACTTATTGAATACTCTTTTTCTTAGGCTTCACATCCAGCCGGTAAACCACGTGGAGTGTAAGGTACGACGGAATGGTGTTATACCAAGTTTCGGTGCGTCCCTGCACATTCACGGTTTTCCGAATGTTGGCTATTTGCTGCAAAAGGTCGAACGCATTAGCCTTGACCATCCATTGCTGTTTCTTGCCCAACGTCTTGGCCAGCGAGGCATTCCACACCCAATCGGTGGTATTCATCGTGGGGTCGTTGTATCCGCGTCGGCAGTAAGCCATGATATCGGTGCTGAAGTCGATGCCCCACAGAATGGGCGAATAGAACGTCAGGCCGTATGAATAGTCGGTGTAGCTGAAATCGCTGAAGCCCGGTTCGCGGCTTTCGGTCGAAGTCCACTGTGCTGCGGCTTTGGCGCCGATTCTGATTTTGTTGATGCGATAGTTGATGGTCAACTCGTCGTTGAGTGCCACATTGTCGAAGGCGAGCGTGCGGCCGGCCTGTTCCGTACCGTCGTTGGCAAAGCCCATGCTGTGTGCAAAACCAAAGCGAAGGTTGTTCTGTAAGTCCCAACGGCTTTTTTTGTCAAGAATTTGGGTATAGTTACAGTTTGCTGTAGCTTGCCAGTTGCCGTTGATATTCATGGGCTGGTAGGTGGTCACGCCGGTCTGCTTGTTGTAACGCTGTGCCGTGGCCACTGCATTTTTCCATTTGTTATACGTGGCACTGAAGTTTAATTGACGCGACTTTTCTTGGGTTCTGAACCGATATTGCAATGTGCCGTAAGTTTTACGCGTTTTATGCAGCTGAGGATTGCCCAGATAGTGCACAAGCGGGTCGGTTTCGTTGCGAACATCGAGCAAGTCCATAAGGTTCGGAAGTTCGTACTCCCAACCTCCCCCAAGCAAAAAATCATTATTCTTGTATGAATAGAGCAATTCGCCGGCAAGGTTGCAAACGAATGTATGGTTGTTTACAGATTGATTGGTTTGGTTTCTGTAGTCATGGAGTTGTCTGTTATACAGATACAATGTAGGCACAAGCCTTAGCGCAATATCTTTGTAGCTTGACTCCATTTCAAGGTCAAGTTGCTGTACTCGTTCAAGTCGCGTAGTGTGGTAACTGTTTTGCTTGTCAATGAACCAATCAGCCGCTTGCTGTGTAAGGGGTGAAAGCCAGTCGACTGTGTTGCGCTGCAAATCCTGGTGGCCGGAATTGAATTGTTGCAAATAACTGTACTTCACATAATAATTGAAACCGAATGGTTTTGCCCAACCATTTTTGCCACGCTCTTTGTCCAACGCAAAATGCTGCAGGCTGATTCCTGTTTGAAACTGGTAATCTTTGGCAGGCAGGTATGATTTGCGCTGCTCGGGAACAACGTTTTCAAGAGGAAAGTAAACAATGCGGTCGGCAGCAAACAAATTCGCTTTTTCGTGATTGTAGTTCGATTTGAAATAGTAATTCAGTATTTTACTGCCGAGATAGCTATTGCCACTCAAAAGCGAAGAAACACCCCACCCTGTATAGCGGTAGCGGCTGTCCTGACTACGGTTGTAAAGGGTATCAATGCTGCTTGCAAATTGCTGCTGTGATTGTTGCCGAAGCGAGGCGGTGTTTTTGTTATGGGCATAATTGGCAGCAAACTCTGCCGTAAAGTAATTCGACAAGTAGTTATAGTTCAATCTCGACTGCCATTTCAGGTCAGTAGTGGTGTTTTTATCGCGCGCTGTGGAATGGTCGTAAACGCTTCCACCGTCGTAAAAGGTTTCTTGATTTCGTACCGTAGCCGTAAGTTTTTCCTGTCGGAGTGCCTGTAGCGAAGTGTTGAATTTGAACTTTGAATCCTTGGGTTCAAGGTCGAGTGAAATGCCGGCTGTATACGTTTTCTTTTCGCCGTCTGCCGGGTCGGCCTTTTTCCATTCGCCCTTGCTGCCGGGGGCAGCATCATCGTTCAAGTTATTGGCGTTGGCATAAAATGCCAGCGTTGAATGGTTGGTATATCGCATGGCAAAGAGGCGGGCAAGCCATCGTTCGTCCCATCCGCCTTTCAGGTTGGTGCCACCGGCCAGCTCATAGTTCGAAATCCAGCCTTGGGCATATTCGCGTTTCAGGCGCACATCCATCACCAGCGGGTCGCGTTCCTTCTCCTCCTGCGAGCGTTCTCTGCCATCGCGTTCGGCATGTTCGTTTTTTCGGTACACTTGTACTTTGTTCACCGTGTATGCCGGCAAGTTATGCAGGGCTACACGGGGGTCACCACTAAAAAAGTCACGTCCATTGACGAGCAAACTCGACACAAATTCACCGTTCACCGTAATTTTTCCGTTTTCATCGAGTTTCACGCCGGGCAGTGCACGTATCAGTCCGTCGAGCATCGAACCGTCCTGCATTCGGAATGCAGCGGCATTATATTCAATGGTATCTCCTTTCGTCACCATCAATATGCGCGAAGCCGTCACAGTGGCTTCACTCAAATCGGTTTCAGGTGCGTTCTGGTAAATATATACAGGTTTGGGCGTAAAGAGTGTGACACCTCTTGGCATTTTCACCTTACAGTAATGCCAGGTTGTGGGATATCCTTCGCGTTCAATGCGATAGACATAAGCCTTCCTTTTGGGTACTTCGCGATAAAAATAACCCATCATGAGTTTTTTACTTTCATACTTCATGGAATCTACCAAGAGCGTCGTACTATCAGCTTCGTAAATTGAAACATGCGCACCCTCTATCATTGCTTCGGAAAAACCATCAAGCACTTTAAATTCATATACCTGAATAGTATCTTCTCCATTCGGCTGTTGGGCATAGGCATGAGTAAGCGTTAAGGGAAACGCGAGCAGTAAAAAGAGTATCTTTTTTTTCATTAGGAAAGCATTTAAGGATTTCAACGGATTAGTTTGGTGCAAAACCTATGGGCTGCACCAAACTATTTGTCATCAGCCTACAACGGTGTATACGTAACTATATGCGTCGTACTTTGCTGATTCTAATGTGTATTGATTTTTACAAGCGGTTTCACATTCGCTTTCCGAATTGATCTTAGGATGCGTGCTTAGTATCATCTTTCCTTGACTGTAAAATTCACATACACAAGTACGCGAAAATTCCATTCCGCCTGTAATCTGCTTCATTTCGTCAGCACTGAGCGGGGTTCCTGCCAAAAGGCATGAGGGTGATTTTAGTTTTCCCATTTCAATAGATTTTAAAGGGTTTGTAAATAATTTAATTTATAGCAAAACAATACAAAGCTACAATTTAGTGGCTTCGATTGTTGTTACTTCATATTGGTAGATTTCTTGAGGAATATAAACCTTATGTTGCTCGATGCCTTTAAGAGGCAAATAAGCACTTTCAGAAATGCGACACCGACAGATTTGCTGAAATCCATTTTGTTTCAGGAGATATTCAATCAGTGAATAGTCGTAGAGTATTTTATCTTTTGTTTTTTCCTTGAAATAATTCAATGCCAAACTGTATGACAAGCTGGGTGCTTCGGTCAACAGTTTTTTGGCAGCATTCCCTTTTTTCCGTTTCAAACACCAACGTACATATTCATCAGCCTGTTCATTTTCGGAGTGCAGATGAAGGAAGTTTTCAGCAGTATAAAACGTAAACCGCAGCACACCACCGGGTTTTAATACCCTGTCACATTCTTTCAAAAGTTTATTGACACTTTCCAAGGAAAGTTCATTCAACAAGTGTTCGGAAAATACATAGTCAATACATGCTTCAGGGAGGGGAAAGGGTTGTAATACATCCATAAACAGGGCATTTTGCACAGGTTCAAGGTCTGTATTGATCCAACCCTTCAGTAAATTGTTTCCACAACCTAATTGAAGCAAGTTTGCTTGATTGGTATGTATGCAACTACTGATGGGTAAATATGGGGATACATAATCTTCTGAAAAGTTTAGGTATTTTTCAGCATGTTGAAATATAGTGTACTTCAGCCTACTTTCATCGAAATATTTTCGGATGGAAACGATGCTGTTATTAGCCTCGGTAACATCTGAATAGCCAAAATCAGTTTGTTCTGAAATGAAAGGCCCTATTAAAAGTTTATTTGTCAATATTGAAGAGAGTTTTTCGTCAGCCACATCGCGCACACTGAAATAGGTATTCAATATAATGTCATAGGCACATTTGTAAACAACTATAAATTGAGTACACCAAAACTTATCTATCCAAAACAAGCCGTGGCTTAAAGGCACCAGATTTGAAAATCCGCCGACCCCACCATTCAGCAACTGCGTTCCCATGGCTCCGGCCAACATTACCTGACGAAGGAATTTTTCTCGGTTATAATTCGGAGTAAACACATGATCGTCTTCGCAAATCAATACAAAATCCTCGTCCGTGTCCTTGGCTTGCTGTATGATATTACAGATACTCATCCATAATCCCACTGCACCATTTTCACCCTTTGCAGCTTCAACAATTTGCACCTGAAACTCGTCCCGACCTTCAAATTCTTGAAGAATATGCTTACGTCTGTCAGCCCTTTCCTTTAGGTTAATTACAAAAGTAGGAATGTAGCTTGCGCTCACATCTGCATCATAAACTTTCTGACGAGCACTGTGTGGCAACTGATTGTAGAATCTTCGTATTTTATCGAGTTTTTCGAGTGAAGTTTGCACTTTTGCAAAAAAGCGTTCTACTTTTCCTGTTTCGTTATTGAATTCTGTAGCATCTGAGTAACCGAAATCTTTCTGTACACTTATGTAAGGAAAAATATTGAATTTTGTTTTGGCAAGATAGGACAGTTGAAAGTCAAGCGTATATCCTTTGTCTGTTTTGGCAGCCAAAATGCGGTCATAGCATCTGTTGAACACAACCGTAAACTGCATGCCATTAAACACATCCACCCAAAACAAATGGTCATATACCTGCACTGGATTTATGGTTACTGACATACCTCCGGACAGGATGTCTGCTTTCATTTCATCTGCTTTGACTATGCAGTCCAAAAGAAAATCCTTGCTGTAATTTTCTGTAAACACATGATCATCTTCGCAGAAAATAAAGAAATCGCTGTCTTTCTTCTTTTCTTGTTCAACGATTTTGTAAAATGTTTGCCATAGTCCCCAAGTGGGTTGTTTGCGTTCGATGGCCGGAATAATATTCAGGGCAAATTCCGTTCGTCCGGCAAATTGTGCATAAATAGAATGCTTACGCTCAGGCCTTTGTGGCAAATTCGGGACATATACAGTAATAGGAAGCTCTATCATGGTAAAATAATTTGTATGTATTAAGGTTCAGTCATCCGTAAAATGTCTTCGATTTCATAGGGAGATGGCAATACTTTACCGTCTATCAAAACCGTTGGCGTACTGTTAAATCCCATTTGCGCCAACCATTTTTCATGTTTCAGCAATTCTTGCTCAGCTTCTCTGTTATTTTTTAACTCATCTGCATCATTAAGGTCTATCATGTTTCTTTTAGGATTTTCGTACCATTCAGAAAGAATATCCCAAGCACGGACGTCTCCATGCTTCATATAGGAAGCAATCAGGAACTTCGCGGCCATGCGCTGCTTGGGGTTGTAAAATGCGAAGACGTATCGGATTCGACAATTTCTTTGAAGCAAAACCGCCAAGTGCTTATGCATTATCCTGCATGCACTGCAATAAGGATTGCTTATGATGGTCAGTTCGTGTCCTGTATTGGTTGCACCAAAAACAAGCGAAGAAACGGTCCCGGTATCGTAATCAGGCTGCTTGCTTACAAGAGCTTGCAAAACACTTTCCTGAGCTATGATGTGCTTATATTTATATTCCCAATCAGTATTACTTTGAATATCTGCTACCATTTTTGCCAACAAGTTGACAACGATAACAGCAACCGCATAACAACAGAGCATAAGAACCCATGTTTCAAAAGCAAAAGGTATATTAAAATGCCCTCCAAAGAGGCAAAACAGATAGATAACAGCTTGAATAAGAAAAATTACTTGAACAAGCAAACACAGCGTACACCATGATTTTGCTCTATATTTTTGATACCAAATGCTCCAAATCGAAAAAAGCAAAGACAAGGAACTGACAATGCCCATATATGGCAACCAATTTGTTCCGAGCAAACAAAAAAGGAGGTTAGATGTGAAGTAAGCAACTCCTATTTCACTTAAACTGAACAAACCCAACAACTTGGAAGCCGGCATGTCAAGCACTTTATGACAACTATTACTATGCCACAAGGTACAAATCTTTTCAGCAGTTGCAGTATGGATATCTAATTGCTTAAACAGAAGTTGTATCGAAAGGAATAGACCAACCATATTGATAAGCAACACGAGCAGACTAAGCCAACTGTCGAACACATGATTATATATCCCTAAACTAATAGCTATCAAAAGCATACAAAAAACCATGCTCGAATACTTTATCTGCACTTTAAGGAGTGATTGTTTATGTGCATGGTAGTCTGGCTCTTGTGAATGGCTGTCTGGCAGTACCGTCAATGCAACTCCCGACCAAAATTTCAAGAACTCCGAAATCGGTAGAATAACATCGTTACCATACCAATCAAAACAAACCTTATCGGTCGTTACTGACTTCACAATGGCTAAATCGCTAGATACTTCTGCTATGAATGGTGTCTGTATGTAAGGTAAAGCATCCTTGTTATCATATCTTACTGCAGAAGAAGCTATATGATACCTTGTAAGTAGCGAAGAAAGCCCATATAGGCTGTTTTTGTAGGGATGTTCTCGATAGACTTTATCTGTATATTTTTTTGTATGAGGAGTACCTAATTCAGAAAGAAACCTGCTAAATATACTATTGGGATTCTTCATTCATAAGATATTTTATTAAGGTTAGACATTTGCTTGCAAATTTATAAATTAGCTAGAATACGCAAAAATAAAATGTAGTTTTTTTAAGCCTACTACTATATTTTTATTATCAACAAATACAAGTTAGCGAACTCTTGTATTTCAAACAGGTAAATAACTTCTCATCAATCCCCAAATTTCGGTCAGAAAACTAACAAATAATTGCATCGGGAAACAAGGAGATTTGCGTCCACACGCATTTTCGTCCCCCAACTGAATATTACAAAGGAGGTGCAAATGCGAAATCCATTTAAACTGCAAGCTTAGAAGTATTTAAGTAGGTGTTCAATATTATTTTTTGACAGACACTCCCACCTACGCTCCAAAGTATAACCTTCTATCATTTTGGATGGGGAAATATTTCGCCGTTTGTTGGACGTAGGACGGAATTAACAAACAGGTAAACAAACGTAAAAATAAAACGTTCGCCTTTTGCTTTATTGCAAAGCGCAATGAGCGTTGGCAGAACCGACATCGGCGTTTTTCTGAAAACGCTGATTATCAATAATTCCGAGATTCTTAAAACTAGCTCGGAACTAATTTCAACTAGCTCGGAACTAATTTCAACAAGTTCGGAACTAATTTCAACTAGCTTGGAACTAATTCGAACAATCGCGGAGCAAATGTTGACAATAGTGCATCGCGTGGGCCAAACAAGGGGATGCTGATGGAAAAACAAACTGAATATTTTAATATAGTTTTACTTATTAGATAGCATACTGTTTACATTTGCAATAATGGAAACTGTGAGGCGTAATAAAAAAGGGCATACAAAACGTGACGGAGTCACAATAAAAAAGGCCGTTAGCAGGTGGGTGGATTACCTGCTAACGGCCTTGTAGGACGACGAGCTGCAAAGGGAAGAGCTGCTCGGGCGGTTTATTTATTGGGGAAGTGGATGACCAGTTCGATAACGGCTTTGTCGCGTTCCGAGGGTTTGGCCAATTCGATGTTGTCGTAGAAATACTTTTCGTAGTTCAAGCGAATGTCGGCATTCATCTTTTTGGCAAAACTGAGGGTGATACCGCCGGTTACGCGCTGACGGGCAGCATCGGTGAGCTTCATGGCTGTGCCTTCGTCGTTGAGCGTTCCGTCGGAGTGGTTGTCCATGCGGTCGTAACGGCAGAGGAAGCTCACTTTCTGGAAAACACGACGCAGGGGCTGGTCGTACGACACGAAAGCATCGAGGGCGTTGACGTCGGAGAATGCGCCATGGTTATAGTGCTTGCGAAGGTATTCGCATTCGGCTGTGAAACGTCCGTGCTGGAAGGTGATGCCGCCGTCGTACAGGTAGGTCGAAATGCCCGAGGGATTTAACTTTTGTACGGATGCCTGAAGGGTGAAGCCTAAGGGCAGTTTGTACTGCAGTTTGGCTGAATAGTTGAACTCCTTGGTCCAATAATCCTTCTGATTGGTCAGTCCCGACCCGTTGAACACGCCGGCTTCGATGCTCAGGGGAATGCGCTGGCAGTGATAGGCGGCATAAAAGCCAACATCGCGCACGTTGCCCACTTGTTTGGCAATAAACGAGCGGTTGGCAAAGTATTGCTTGTGCGGAGAGCGGTGGGCATCGATGCTGAAGGGCACACGCATTTGTCCCAAACGCAGATTCATACCTTTCAGCGGGAGTACACCGGCGTAGGCATCGAGCATCTTGATTTTACCTTCGTCCGACAGGTCGATTTCGGCCTTGTATTCCACCATCGGCACAATGCGTCCGTCGAAGGCGATACGCGCTGTGCGCACTTCAAAGCGTCCTTCCTTTTCATTGGTTTGATACTCCATTTTTCCACGGATGGTTCCGCTGATTTGGGGGAACCATTCGGGCAGTGCGCGTTCGGATTTTGACGACACAGAATCGTTGGAAGTTTGTGCCGTGGCATGGAGCGCAAAGGCGGCCAATAAAGCGGTAAGGGAAAGTTTGATTGGTTTCATTGGGGGGAGGCATTCATCCGGCTTGGGGCTGTAATTGAAAATGAGCCTTGCCGCCAGTGGGTTGAGTTTTTGAGGGATTAGTGCTTGGAGTTGAAAAAAAATGGTTTCTGTTTTTTAAAAACAGGTGCTCAAAATTTGCATTGAGCACCTGCTTTCGGGGTTACATGCCGTAGGGTTCACCGTCAGGGCGAACAGCTGCGGCAATGCTGTCGATTACACCATTTCGCGATAGAGTTTAGTGTTTTTGAGCAACTCTTTCACTTCGACGAGCAATTGTTCGGTTTCCTGAACGAGGTGAAGCATCAGGGTGATGGCAGTGAGGTTGACATCGGTGGTTTGGATGGCCACTCCGATTTCCTGTCCAAGGTTGTGAAGTTCACTTCTGATTTCCGAACAGCGTGCCATGAGTGCATCGTTGTCCTCGCTGCGCTGGTTGCGGAAGTTGCCGGCAATTTCGGCAATGAGTTCGGTGAACTCGGTACGCAGTTTGGTGTAGCGTGCAGCAAATGTGGCATCAATCGGCGAGAAGTGGTTGTCGACGTGCTCATAAGCCGGTTCAGCAATACGGATAAGTCCGTAAAGCATTTGGCGGAGCGAATTGTGAATCAAGTGGAAGTTTGTGCTCAGGCGGATACCGGCTACAGGGGGTTCGGCTCGTCGCAGGCAGAGGGTTTCGCGGCGACGAAGGTTCTTCAGTTCGCGCTTGCTCTTGTTGAGGGTGCGTATGCTCTGACGCATGGGGCGCAGATGTTCGCCAAACAAGCCGTCGGTGGTACGCACCAGGAGGTCGGCATACTGCTCGGTTACCTCGGCCACGCTCATGTTGATGTGGCGAGTGAGCATGGGCACAATCTGCGTGCGGTCGGTGGTTTGAAGCATTTGCTGGAAGAGAATGTCGCCCTGCTGTGCTTCTTCCTTCTGCTTCTTATTGAAGCGCTGCTGGCTGTGGATGATGCTGTAAATACCAATCGACACGATGATTACGGCTGCTACGACTCCACCAAAGTTCATGGCCATGGCCACAAAGAAGCAGGCGGTAAAGGCTACACCGGCGGTAATGAACCAACCACCAATGACGGTGAGCACACCGGTGATGCGGAACACGGCACTTTCGCGACTCCAGGCACGGTCGGCTAACGAGGTACCCATGGCTACCATAAAGGTGACGAAGGTGGTGGAAAGGGGCAACTTGAGCGAGGTACCGAGAGCAATGAGCAACGAGGCTACAACGAGGTTGACCGAGGCACGGAGCATGTCGTAGGCGGCACCGTTGTCGACAGCGTCGACGGGTGTCTGGAAGCGTTTGTCGACAAAGCGGCTTACGCTTTCGGGGGTGTAGCGCGATACGGAGCGGGCTACGCTGTTGCTCCAGCGCACGAGGCTGCGGGCTACTTTCGAGGAACCGAACATTTCGTCGCCTTCGGATTTGCGCGAAAGTCCGACTTCGGTTTCAACTACCTTGCGGGCTTTCTTTGAAGTGGCAAGCGAGAACACCATGATGGCACCGGCTGCGGCAAGGAAGTAGATGGGGGTGGTGGCTGAATCGTGCAGCGAGTGCATCATGAAGGTGTCGGGGGTAAAGGCACTGCCGTTGGCGGTGAAGTCGAGGAACGATGAATATCCGGCCAGGGGCACACCGATGAAGTTAACCAAGTCGTTGCCGGCAAAGGCGGTGGCGAGGGCAAACGTACCGCAAAGCACAATGACGCGGAACACGTTGACCTTCAGCATGTGGAGCAACTGCATCAGGATGGTAGATACTACAAAGGTTAAGCCTAACACCATGAGGATGTTTTCGTCGAGATAGGCCTTGACGTCGGCACTCATGAACGAGAGCTGCTTGAGACCCTTGAAAAGCATGAAGTAAAGAATTGACGTGATGGCTACACCACCGAAAATGCCGATTTTAAAGCGAAGGTTCTTGAAAATTTCGAACGTGAAAATCAGACGGGTGAGATACTGGATGAGCGAACCGAAAATAAAGGCAAGCGGCACACTCATGAATATACCGAAAATTACTTCGAGGGCCTTGGAAGTGTTGAGGTAGTCGCCCATACCGAGGGCCAGACCGTCGCCGGCCATTTTAATCATGACAAAGGCAAACGAGGCTCCGAGCAGTTCGAATACCATCGACACGGTGGTCGAGGTAGGCATACCGAAACTGTTGAACATGTCGAGCAACACAATGTCGGTGACCATCACGGCCAGGTAAATGTACATGACCTCGCGGAAACTGAAATACTGCGGTGTGAAAATGCCGTGACGGGCAATATCCATCATGCCATTGCTCAAAATACATCCGCAAAACACACCAATCGAGGCAATGATAAGCAGCGTGCGGTACTTGGCCGTTCGCGAACCTATGGCCGAATTTAGAAAATTTACTGCGTCGTTACTGACGCCCACCCAAAGGTCGAAAGCGGCCAGAACGAAAAGGAATATGACCATTCCAAGGTACATCCATTCCATAAAAGTGTAGTTTATTGATTAAGTGAGTAATTTTCTGCCAATAGCAGTCAGCACTTGGCCCTGAGGGCTTGCCTTTTTCAGGAGGGTGGCGCACTGGGGAATGTTTGCAACCGCCCGGTACTGACTTTACGGGTGCAAAATTACCGGCTTCGTGTTGGCTGGGTGTGACAAAACGGTTAAGAAAGTGTTACAACAGGAGGGAGACGTAACAAAGAGGAAAAAGCAAACTGACACAGGATTGTAACACAAACGGAACGGAGAATTGAGGTGAAATGCCTGAAAATGAGGAAGGAGAATGAGGTTTCACAAAAAATTAACAGCCTTACAAATGCAAAGAATGCAGAAAAGCAGTAATATTGCACCGTGTTAGCGAAGGCTGGAAAAAGTAGTTACACTTTTGTAACATAAAAAAAGTCAGCCTGTTTCGGCAAACGGCATGCGTTTCACGTTGCTTTTCGCGCTGTCTTCACTGCACTTTTACCTGCATTTGCAACCAACATACAAATATATATATGGCTTACAAAATTCTTATTGTCGACGATGAACCCGATTTACGCGAAATTCTGCAATGCAACCTTGAAAATGCGGGTTACGAGGTAGACACTGCCGAATCGGCCGAAGAAGCACTGCACTTGCTAAGCTCCGAACATCATCTGATTCTGCTTGACGTGATGCTGGGCGGTATGTCGGGCTTCAAAATGGCCGAAAAGCTGCGAAAGGAACTCAAGAACCAAACGCCTATTATTTTCCTTACGGCTAAGGATACGGAAAACGATATGCTGACGGGATTTTCGGCCGGCGGCGATGACTACATTGCGAAACCGTTTTCGCTTCACGAGGTACTGGCGCGCATCAAAGCTATATTGCGCCGTACGCAAACCGCACCCGAAAACCCGGTGCTGAAAGTGGCCGGACTGACGATTGATTACACCAAAAAACTGGTGGAATCGAACGGTAAGGAGGTGCGACTTTCGCCCAAGGAATTTGGCATTCTGAGTATGCTGGCCAAACAGCCGGGAAGGGTTTTCTCGCGCGAGGAAATTCTGGCTGAGGTGTGGCATGGCGACTGCTATGTGCTTGACCGCACGGTCGATGTGCACATTGCGCGTGTTCGCCGCAAACTCGAAGAAAATGCTTACCACCTGACTAACCGCCAGGGCTATGGCTACTGCTTCGAGGAGTAAACCTACGGAAACTATTCAATGACGCATACGCATTTTCTTTAGTAGATGCTGTAAGATTACTTTTGCTGTAAGATTACTTTTCTGCGGTATCTACTGATTCAAGTGGGGAAACTTATTCTGCACTTCCCCACTTGCTTTCTGCCTTTTGGCTGCGACAATAGGCCGACTCGCTGTTTGCCGTGAACCCAACAAAGGCATTTTGTTGAAAAAGAAATAGAACACTATGCAGCGTCTTGCCGCTAACCTGTCTTTACTTACCTTACCCCAAAGACCATGAACCTACGACTGACATACCGTACCAAACTTTTGCTGAACTTTTTGGCGCTCTTTGCCATTTTTACTGCATTGCTGGTAATGTTTCAACACAACCGCGAAAAGCAATACAAACGCGACTTGCTGGAACAACGATTGGAAAGCTATGCGGATGTGGTGGCGAAAGAGGTGGAAAACGATGTAGTGAAGAACGATACCTTGAAGTTTCAGAACCTGGCTAACGTGTTGCCGAGCGACTTGCGACTGACCGTTATCAACAACCGCGGACAGGTAATGTTTGAATCGTTGCTGCACAGCATCAAAGAAATGGATAACCACCTGAACCGCCCTGAGGTGCAAATGGCTCTGCACAATGATAAGGGCTCGGACATCAGACATTCAACGACTGAGAACCGCGACTACTTTTACTACGCAAAACTCTACGACCAATACATCGTGCGCGTGGCTCTGCCAAACGATGCTACCACGCAAACGCTAATGAAGGCCGACAACGTGTTTTTGTGGTTCGTGCTGATGCTGTTTCCGGTGGTGCTGATTTTCGTGATTCAGATTTCTGACCGCATGGGCAAGTCGATTTCGGGCCTCAACGATTTCATCAAATCGGCCGACCGTGGCTTGGTAGACTATGCGCACATCAAGTTTCCGCAGTCGGAATTGGGCGACATTGGCTATGCCATTATGCAAAAATACAAGCAGCTTGAGGAAAGCAACCGACAACTGGCTACGGAACGCGAACGACTGATGCGACATTTTCATTACTTTGAAGAGGGGGTAGCCATTTACACGCCTGAACGTCAGCGCATTTACTCGAACCCGCGCTTCATGCAGTATGTCAACGTTATTTTGGACAAACCTACGGCTGACCTCGATGCTATCTGGCAATCGCCTATCTTTGCTCCGGCCATCGAATTCCTGAAACTGAACGGAGGCAAGCGTCCTACTACTGAGGAGGCGCCGATTTTCCGCTTCACAGCGCAGGGCGGTGGCAATACGTTTGGCGTGCAGTTGCTCATTTACAAGGACGAGGGCTTCGAACTGACACTGGCTGATGTGACGAGGGCTGAGAAGAACAAGATTCTGAAACAGCAAATGAGCAACAACATTACGCATGAACTGCGCACACCGGTGAGCAGCATCAGGGGATACATTGAAACTATTTTGGACTGTCCGACGCTGAACGATGAACGTAAGTTTTACTTCCTGAAGAAAGCGCATGCACAAGTGGTGCGACTTACTGATCTCATTCGCGATGTGGCGCTCATAACCAAAACTGAAGAGGCGGCTGAACTCATGCCGCGCGAACAGGTGGTTGTGGCTAAGGTCATTGACGATGCCAAAGAGGACCTGAACGATAAATTCACAACCAACCAAAGCGAACTCTTTGTAGGAGTGCCCGAAGGTTTAACCATCAATGGTAACTATTCACTGATTTACAGCATTTTCCGCAACCTCATCGAAAACAGTCTGCGCTACGCCGGCGAGGGGGCTGAAATTCATGTGAACTGTTACAGTGTCACCGAATCGTTTGCCTTCTTCTCGGTCTACGACACCGGAAAGGGTGTTCCCGAGGAGCATTTGCCGCGCTTGTTCGAACGCTTCTACCGTGTTTCTGAAGGACGTACGCGCGACTGTGGCGGCACGGGTCTCGGACTGAGCATTGTGCGCAATGCCGTGCTGTTTCACCACGGCGACATTTCGGTGCGCAACCGACGCGAAGGTGGATTGGAATTCTTGTTCTCGCTCCACGTTTAACGGCGTTTTTTGCGGAGATACTGACATTAAGTAGGTGTTCAAAATTATTTTATATAATTCTATCGAAGTATTTTTACTTTGAATTACGTTCTTGCACCGCATTTGTTTGCTCTGTACTCAGTCACATAGCCCGCTATGCTCCTTCGCACAGAACAAACAACTACAGCACAATAACGCAATTCAAATGTAAAAATAATTTTGAGCACCTACTTATTAGTGAAGTTTGGCTACAGCTTCCTTGATGCGGCGAAGAGCTTCAACGATGTTTTCATCGCTGGTGGCGTAGCTCATACGGAAGCATTCGGGTGAACCGAAAGCGTCGCCGCCTACAGTGGCTACATGACCTTCTTCGAGGAGGTAGAGAGCAAAGTCCATAGAGTTGTTGATGACGCGCTGTCCGTCGGTTTTGCCAAAATAGTAGCTGCACTTAGGGAAGAGGTAGAAAGCACCGTGGGGATCGTTAACTTCGAATCCGGGTACTTCCTTGGCCAAACGTACAATGAGTTCCTTGCGGCGTTCAAAGGCCTGACGCATGGTTTCAACGCATTCCTGTGAACCGGCAAAGGCTTCGGTAGCAGCCACCTGGCTCACTGAGCAGGGACCACTGGTGTACTGACCTTGCAACTTGTTGCAAGCTTTGGCAATGGCGGTGGGAGCGGCAATGAAACCGATACGCCAGCCGGTCATGGCGTAGGCCTTAGACACGCCGTTGATGACAACGGTACGTTCCTTCATGCCTTCGCAAGCAGCAATTGAAGCGTGGTGGCCTACGTAGTTGATGTGCTCGTAAATTTCGTCGCTCAACACGATAACCTGTTCGTGACGACGGAGTACGGCTGCCAAACTTTCAAGTTCTTCAGCACTGTAAACCGAACCGGTGGGGTTGCTGGGTGAGCAAAGGATGATAGCCTTGGTACGGGGAGTAATGGCAGCTTCGAGCTGTTCGGGCGTGATTTTGAAATCTTGCTCAATACCGGCCTCAACAATTACGGGCTTACCGTCGGCCATGAGTACCATTTGAGGGTAGCTTACCCAATAAGGAGCGGGAATGATTACCTCTTCGCCGGGAGATACAAGAGCCATGATGGCATTGCAAACGCTTTGCTTGGCACCGTTTGAGCAGACAATCTGATCGGCGGTGTAGTCGAGTGCATTTTCACGCTTGAGTTTTTCAACAATGGCGTTGCGCAATGCGGGATAACCGGGAACGGGTGAATAACGTGAGAAGTTATCGTCGACGGCCTTTTTGGCGGCTTCCTTAATGTGGTCGGGGGTGTTGAAGTCGGGCTCGCCTACTGAAAGGTTGATAATGTCGATGCCCTGTGCCTTGAGTTCTGCACTTTTCTGCGACATAGCGAGGGTGGCTGAAGGAGCCAAACGGTTTACGAGTGTTGATAACATATTGTAATTTTTGTATTGGTGTTTGCTGTCAAAGGAAGGTGGTAAATCATCGGTTACTGCGGAATGCGCGTAAGCCCAAAAGGGATTGATGCAAGAGGTTATGATACCTAAAAAGGGAAGTACGTTGGAAGCACGAATGCTTGCGCGTACTTCCCTTTTTTCTTAATCCTATTTCTTAAACCGCAGCGAACTGCTGTTTGTTTGGATTACTGAAACAGCAGGTTACTTCCGGTCGCCGAAGATTCGGAGCATATAAAGGAAGAGGTTGATGAAATCAAGATAAAGCGAAAGGCTGCAGAGAAGAGCAATCTTCAGCAAATTGCTTTCGCCGGTATGCTGAAACTCGGTGAGCAGCACTTTCATTTTCTGCGTGTCGTAGGCAGTGAGGCCGCTGAACACGATTACACCGATAAAGGTGGTGGCCCAGCCTAAAACGCTGCTGGCAAGGAAGATATTGACAATCGTGGCAATAATCAACCCGATGAGCATCATGTAAAGGAAACGACCTACGGTGCTGAGGTCGCGCTTGGTAAACAAGCCAAAGAGCGACATGGCGCCAAAGGTGCCGGCTGTTACGAAAAAGGCGTTTGCGATACTTTCCATGCTGTAGGCAAGGAAAATGGTGGAAAGCGTAACGCCGTTGACAATGGAATAAGCGGCGAAAAGCAAACCTGCCACGGGAAACGACATCTTCATGATGCGTGCAGAAAGCACCATGACAAGCGCAAATTCGGCTATTATCAAACCATAAAAAAGAATGGAGTTGGTAACAATGGCATAAAGCAATGCTTCGTTGTTGGCTACATAAAATGCAGTGAGGCCGGTCATGGCCAATGCCATCGTCATCCAAATGTAGACCTTAGACATGAGCGCGGGGAACGCAGTGCGAGTACGTTCTTCGGCCTGGGGGTCGTAGCTATAGATGTTTCTTTCCATATTCAAGTGGATTAAAGTTCAATTAAAGATGCAGTTTGTGCCCCATGCGTTCCTTCTTGGTTTTGAGGTAGCGCTCGTTGTACTGATTGGGCTTTACTTCGATGGGCACATTTTCAACAATTTCAAGGCCGTAGGCTTCGAGGCCGACACGCTTGATGGGGTTGTTGGTGAGTAAACGCATTTTGCTTACGCCGAGCAAGCCAAGGATTTGTGCGCCTACGCCGTAGTCGCGTTCATCGGGGTCGTAACCCAAGTGAACATTGGCATCGACAGTGTCGTAGCCTTCTTCCTGCAATTTATAGGCGGCAATCTTGGCCATCAAGCCGATGCCGCGACCTTCCTGATTGAGATAAAGAATAACACCCTTTCCTTCTTCTTCGATCATGCGCATGGCTTTGTGAAGCTGTTCGCCACAATCGCAGCGTTCTGAACCGAAGATGTCGCCGGTGACACACGAAGAGTGTACGCGCACCATAACGGGTTCGCCTTCTTTCCACTCGCCTTTGATAAGGGCTACGTGTTCGAGGCGGTTGCTTTTCTGACGGAAGGGAATGAGGCGGAAATGACCATATTCCGTGGGCATGTCTACTTCTTCGCCTTGTTCAACGAGGCATTCGTGCTGCAAACGATAGGCGATGAGGTCCTTGATGCTGATGATGTGCAGTTTTTCGCGTTCGGCAAATTCCATCAACTGGGGCAAACGGGCCATGGTTCCGTCGGGATTGAGTATTTCAATCAAGCAGGCTGCGGGCTGCATTCCGGCTAAACGGGCCAAGTCGATGGAGGCTTCGGTATGTCCGGCACGGGCCAAAACGCCGCGGTCCTGTGCATAAAGGGGGTTGATGTGACCGGGACGACCAAAGCTTTCGGGGCGCATATTGGGATCGGCCAAGGCGCGAATGGTGGCAGCGCGGTCGTGAGTGCTCACACCCGTGGTGCAACCTTCGAGCAAGTCGACCGTTACGGTGAACGGAGTACCGAGCATACTGGTGTTGTCCTGCACCTGACGCTCGAGTTTGAGTTCATTGCATCGTTCGATGGTAATGGGGGCGCAAAGCACACCGCGGCCATTGCGCAACATATAGTTCACATGTTCGGGCGTTACGAGTTCTGCGGCCATGATGAGGTCGCCTTCGTTTTCGCGGTCTTCATCGTCCACCACGATTACGAATTTGCCTTCTTTAAAGTCTTGAATAGCCTCTTCGATGGAGGCAAGTCCGAATTCTGCCATGTTGTATAGTATTTCTTATTTTCTATTGTAGAGGGGGAGTTTTTACTTTGTGGGCTGCACCAACTTGAATCTGACTTAATCACTTGGAAACGTCGGGGGCAGCAGCCGGCAATGTGAGCGTTCGCGGCCCGATGAGCTGATCGGCCTGTTCGGCTTGTTTGCGTCGTTGCTCGCTTTGCTGCACGGCTTTTTTGTATCGGTAACGTTGATAGCCGTTCCACGACACGAATGCCAACAGCACTGCCACAACAATTACTGCCAACCATTTCAACACGCGCCACTTCTTTTTGTGGTTTTGCTGAACGGCCAGGGCATCGGCTTCAGCACCGCTGGTTTCGGTGGCATCCTCGGTACCGGTGATTACTTGGTCGAGGCGGTTGCAGGTGCGCACAATGATGCGAAGGTCGCGGTAAAGCCGCAGACGGAAACGCCAAATTCTGAACCAAAGTACGCAACCTATGGGGAAGAACACACCGGCTGCCATATTGTATTTGGCGTTATGGAATGGACTGGTGTGTGCCGTGACATACAGTATGGGGAACTCATTGAGCACGCCCAATATTTTGGTATTGCGACTGTTTGACAACTCTTCAATGAGCATTTCCATTTGGTGATTGATGGCTTCAACCTCGGCATCGGGCTGGTAATGGAAGAATGTTTTTCCATAATTCGGAGCGCGGCGCAGCTGTTTCTGCTCGTTGTAAGCCAAACATTCGCGGCGAAGTTCGTCAATAGACTGCGGTATGACATCCATGCGTGGTTCGTTGATGATGACTTCCTTGCGCATGAGGTGACGCTTGGTGCGGATGCCCAACAGACGACAGAACAGATTTTTGTATGCTTCGAGATTGAACACCACCGAGTCGAGATTGGCCTTATAGGTAATAAATACGCTGAACGGAGCAATTACGATGGTGCTAATCCACATACCCACGACCATGTTGATAGAGCCTTCGCGGGCCATCTTCATGCTCGAGGTACTGATCATATACCAAATAATGAAAATGATTACGGAGATAACCGTCGGCATACCAAGACCGCCCTTACGAATGATGGCGCCAAGGGGGGCACCGACGAAGAAGAAGAGAATGCAGGCGAGCGAGAAGGTCATCTTTTGATGCCATTCGACCCAGTGGCGGCGAATGTAGTTATCGCCGTCGCCCGTGACCATTTGCTTCCACTCCAGGTCGGACTTCATGGACTTGATGCTGGCACGCGCCATCTGCCGTGCGCTCAACGCTTGGGTTGAAGGCATGGTTTCGACCAATTTGTCGAAATCAAGGGCTTGTTTGCCTTGTTTTTGAGCCATGCGGGCAATGTGAATAGAATCCTGCGGCAACAAACGGGGCCTTTTGTAGTAGCTGGTTTGCAGTTGTTTGTAATACTGTTTACCCACCGAATCCAATTCATGTTCGACGGAGTCGACACTGTGCACAATCTGCTTCATGTTCTTTGCCTGCGGCATACCGCTCAGCATTTCTTTGTCCATGAGGTTGAAATTGCTGTCGAAGTCGATGAGCAGTTGTTTGTATTGAAAAGTTTCACGGTCGTAGGGTTGCTCGGCTCCATTGCTCATCATGGGGCTAGTGCCGGCTGTTTGCAGGGCCTGGAACTGTTCGCCACTCCACAAGTCGAGTTTCAGGTGCATTTTGTCGCTGGTCATTTCCAGTCGCGCCGAGTCGGCCAGCACGATTTGGGCTTTTTCAAATCCCTGGTCGGTTTTATAAATAATCACCTGATAGAGCATGCCTGTTTCGGCATTTTTCTGCTGTACGAACAGGTTGATATTTGGCACGCCATTATAGAACACGCCTTCGGGAATTTCGACGGCGGGCGACTGCTGCTTCATACTGAAGAGCAGGGTTTTGAGGTTTATCTGTGCCTCGGGCGAAGTTTTATTTTGAAAATAAAAGGAAATACAACCAACAATTACCGACACCACGGCCAGTGGGGCCATGACGCGGCGCAGCGAAACACCCGCTGCCTTCATTGCCAAAAGTTCAAAACTTTCGCCTAAATTACCGAAAGTGATGAGCGATGCCAACAGCACTGCCAGCGGAAGGGCCTGCGAAACCATGGTGATGCCCATGTACCAGAAGAATTTGGCCAGAATTTCCATTGACAGCCCTTTTCCGATGAGTTCGTCGACGTAACGCCAAGTGAACTGCATCATGAACACGAAAAGGCAGATAAAGAAGGCACCTACAAAGATGAGCAGGAACTTCTGCAGTATATAACGATCTAATTTTTTTATTCCAATCATTGCTTAATGCGCAACGGTTCGTCCCGCAACTAACGCCGGGGCTAAAACCATGTATCAAACGAGAGCAAAAATACAACTTTTTTTTCGTGTGTTGTGCTTCGGTGACATTCTTTTTACACAGAAGCAACTTTTCATAGGAATACGAAGCAAAAAAACGAACGAATCAAGAATACTTGCCAACAAGTAAGTGTTCAAAATTATTTATATAAGGAAGTCGTCTAAACTTTTCTGACGAAGATTTGATATGGAGATTTATCTCTTCTAA